>Ga0126342_10001582_pt1 | contig 32602 bp, 33 predicted proteins | sample Cyp1metagenome_FD_92528 | JGI IMG/M metagenome (GOLD analysis project Ga0126342, IMG submission 92528) | Coral microbial communities from Lord Howe Island, Old Settlement Bay, Australia - Cyphastrea 1 metagenome | ecosystem: Host-associated > Invertebrates > Cnidaria > Coral ...
ATATGTACTGCGGAAGACATGTCGCTGCAAGAAATATGATCCGCAAGTAACTTACCAAAACAACACTCATCACAGATCAAACAACATCATGCTCCCATAGTTCTAAGTACTGCTGTTCGGTGCTCTGTCTAAGTACCTGATTTTTGTTCTAAGTACCCATGTTCTAACCAGTACTTAGAACAAGTCTCCCTGCAACTTGGGAACACATGTTTTTTCCAAAAGTTATTCTAAGTACATGTCGATGACTATAAACACAAATATATATGTATATACACAAAAATGATTGCGTGAGAAACAAACTTGAAAGTACTGAAGCAACACTGTTTCATGATCGATACAAGCGATAGTGCAGTGCCTGGGAAGCCTACTGGAATGTGTCCCTGACAATGCCAATGGTTTGAACTGTTGATACATTTTTTTAACCAACATACATCTGGGTAGATTATAATATTTCACTAACCTGAATAGTTCGGCCATTTGGGGATGATTCCCCTTATTAACTATGATTCCAGGGTTCGGGAGAACAGTGAGGTCGTTATAATGTACCCAGTTGATTTGGACCCTGACAACCAACTTCTAGAGAATCATCCCACGTCGGGTCATGGGAAAATCCGAAAATATCCATGGGCGCGACTTTTCGAGCCGTTACTGGAGGGTCCAATGAAACATGAAGCCATTGGCAATTTTATAAATACACATGAAATACATATAAATACATATAAATACATTCCCATACATTCCCTATCTAGATTCCCCAAATGCGATATTTCCTAAATTTCCCATTGGGAAAGTGAGAAAGTCACCGTAGAACAGCAGCCATGGATCGATTTCTCCACAAGCTGAAAGTCCGCATGGATTGTTCCATGATTTTCCCTGGGGGATGGTAGTCAACAAACTGGAAAGATCCACCATTTTTCATTGGTAGATCAACTATTTCTACAATGTGAGGCCCCCAAGATAGCGTTCAGTTGGTGCACATAACTCCAATAACTTTGGTTTATGATACTTATAACTGGGGGGGCCACATTGTATGATTCTATGGCCATGGCTTCAATAGCAAACCGTTTGTCAGCCAACATGTCATTACCATCGGATACTCCCCAGGCTCCGCGGTCCTGTCGTTGGTCCGTCGTTCTGCACACGATCCTCCCGGTGTCCAATAAAGCGGCCGCGGCGGTTCGTGCGGCGCTGGAGGCGGGAAGTCTCCAGAAATCTGGTGCCGACCCGGTGAAAAGCCATAGGTTTTCCGGGTCGGAAACCGATCTTAGTGGAAATTCCACATCTATGTTTGGTTACAGGAGTTCGTTAATCATATAACATATGACTATAATATACAATATATACAGTATATATATATGATATGTATATATATATATGATCTAACTTACGACTTAATTAACTGCTGGAGATGAATAAAACATAATAAAACTATACTATAATCCAACTGGGGATAATATATAATATATAACAATGAATATTTTTTGTTACAGTATACCTAACGATTGTAGTCGAAATTGTGATAGTGGTATTCCGCAACTGGATCACAATGCTGTTGTTACCCACTTATATCACCCAAACCAAAAATGTCCTTTCGGGTCTGGCACGCGTTCGTCTTCATGGAGCGGGCTAACCCATCTATTGATCGCCTGACTATTATTGGAATAAACCTCTAGAACCCTATCTGGGCTGGAGCACTGACAAAATTGCGATTTGAATAACACAGCACATATACATATGAATATCTATATATGTAATCAACTTCAATAAATATCATTCATTATATTATACGGTGTGTATATATATATATATACATAAGTCGGCCAACACTTCCGAATACAATTGGTAAACAATGAGCAGAAACGATGGTATTCAAGAACAAAACTAGGCATGCAGGCGCAACACTGGTGGGGACTGATGTGCTCTGGGCCCTAATCCCAAATATACGCGGAGCTGTAAATGGTGAGAAGATGAGAAGCCAACAACTATATATTGGTATAGAACCTACCAGAATGGGCGTTAAAATGGAGTTTCAATGGTCCATAAATGTGGGCGTCTAAGAATTAAGAATTCATTGGGATGAAATGACCCTGTCTGCAAATAGTCCGGGCCCATCATAGTGGAAAATCCCAGAAACCCACAACCGACGAATGGTTTTGAACAGGCCATTGAAGTTAGTCATTCCAAGGGCGCATGGTTCAATCCACTATGGCCCCTTTTTGTCCACTTGATCTCCTGACTCTATCTGAATTCTGCCATGTTTTGCACCACACCCCTTAATGTCATTCCTGGATGAATAACCCCCTGGGTTACAGTAAAATCCCAAATTGAATTGTTTTTTTTCCACCAAAACCCAGCCCTTTTCCAACCCCAGCCACTCCGGCATCTCCGGCTGCAGCGGCGCATGCACCGGCGGCGAGGTTCCACGGTGCGCCTCGTGGACCGGGTTCACCTTGGGCGTCTTGGCCAAGCGCTGGATGTGCGGCAGACGAAAGGAGTCCGCTGGAGGGGTGGCCACCTTCACTCGGTCCATGGCCTCCAGGTGCTGGTCCAAAATCTCCTGGTGGAAATCACGGGGGGAATGGGGACAATAGCAAATGGTTTAAAAATAGCAGGGATAATATGATAAATTAATGGCTTAATAGTTGGAAATAGGACAATCTGGTTATTTAACATGTAGGCATGGCCCATTTATAGATGATAAACATGAGGGCTTACCTATAAACAATCTTGGATTTGCTTATAAAGGAACCCTACAAAAAATAGACGTTTTCCCTATAGGCGTTAGGCGCTATAGATTCCCCAAATGATGGTGTATGTTCCATTGGAAAAGTGAAACATCACCTTTTTTGGTTGATATTAGATATGGTGCATATATAAGCACATATATATATATATAAGTCTCTCTCTCCCTCTCTAGCCTTTCTTTGGCTCTTTAAAATGGAAGAATTCTACAAATGGGTGACTTCATGATCATCCTGGAATAGATAGAATATGATTATATACCTGAATATGGACATTTCGAACAAAAATCATCACCAAAAATTGGGAGATCTCTGAAACTTTCATATTCTATCTACTTCAGATGGGTTACCGTATATAAATGTATATAACATATAGTATCTGGTCATGCTGGGGATAGGGGTAGGGATATGATATCTATATGTCTAGTCCCTATGGATTGATGACCATCGAGCACTGGGAAGGGCTCACTGGTTGGTGGTAGAGCTACCCCTCTGAAAAATATGAGTCGTCAGTTGGGATTATGACATTCCATATATATATAATATGTATATATATATAATATATATATATATATATGTATATACACACGGAAAAATAATCCAAATGTTCCAAACCACCAGCTCAGAAATCTTCGTTGAGATTCGAAGTTTTGTCTTAATAAACACCAGTGTCGGGTTCATGCAGCAACATGTGCCACTTTGCCAAGTGAGAAATTCACTGTTTGAACCAGGTCATTGAATCCAGAGAAAAAAAGCACACACAAAAAACAACCTGGCTCCCAAGCTGCACCAACGTGATGAAGAATATCAACATTCTACAGGATGGGTTATCTCTCTGTTGAAATCGAATCATGCAGCCACAATGAGTCTTCGGGCGTTCATTCGGACACGTGGATGTGGATGCAATTGGTTGTTAGGAGAAAAAACCTTTGGCAAATATGTTCTCGTTCTGATCCAGTTACATCACAGTATGTATATCCATGTATATCCAGTAATACTCATGTAATCCTACTGTTCCTCATCCTAGATTTGGATGCAACTATAGACACCCTTTGTATCTCTTCGTAGCCAGGTTGTTTTGAAGGCATTCCCTTCCACCAGGTGGGACATTAGCCCAACGGCCCCACCGAGTGCTCCATAAAACAGTTGGTTGGCTTACACAACAATCCCAATAAAGGAGGAGTTTTTCCCTTGCCACACAAACAATGCCCCTTTTCATTTAAAAAAACACCCGCAATTCCGTACTATGAATGTAATTCATATGATCCAATCAATACTAATTGGTGGTTTCAACCTCCCTGAAAAATATTAGTCAGATTGGATCATCATTCCAACTATTGGGGAAAATAAAAAAATGTTCCAAACCACCAACCAGTTAATGATGTGAAAGGCTCTTGAGGTAACACGTGAAACAATTGTTATCACAACGCCATCTCCTGGATGTTGGCGGTGTCTGCTTGAAGTTTCGAGACGAACTCCTCATCGATGGAAGCTTTGCGGACCTCAAACCTAAGCTTTTTGCAGTATAGCAACCCACGAAAGAAAGAAAAGGTAACGGGCATTTGCAATATTTCAGCATATTTCAGCAGGATTTTACTTTCCATATCTTTATAGAACTTATATCTTTGTGGGCTTCGCTACAATGCTGTCACGGTGGCTGAGCCAGAGATCCGCCAGATCCGCGTCCCGAAAAAGAAATGGATGTCAAGAGGATGTCAAGTGGAAAGTCTCCCACCTGGTACGTTCCCGAAAGGTCCCTTGTTCCCAAAAGAATGACCCAACCTTCAAGTTGAAAGCTATAGGTTCTATATAGGTTCTATTAGATGCCTCTTTTCTATTCTTTTCTAGCCTTCGCCCAGTGCAGAACTCTGGATAGGCCAATATAGGCAAATCCAGACCTCACGGAGAAGTATGCTTTTTGGGGGAAATGCATGCAAGCCATAGAAAAACTCTCACCATGGACATGCCATTTCAGTAATTAGCGAAATCAGTGAAATCCATCATCCGTTGTTTCATCTTCTATCTTGGCGCAGGCATCAAGCTCTGCCCACAAAATAGAAGAGAACCATTTCCAACATGTCCATTTGAATACATTTGAATTACCCTCTGTTTTTGTTAGCATAGCGATTTTTCACATGGACCATGAACATCCATGATTTATGATGATTTATGATGATGTGTCTATCAAAAAAAAGCGTTTTCCATAGCAAACCGTAGCCAGAGGGGGTTCTCACCCCGCCAATCGCCCTGGCCATGGTCGTGGTGTCCGCCCCGTCACCACTGTCTTTGAGCCGAGTTGGTTCCATCATACTTCGGCACCTCATGTGGGGAGGTGATCCCCCACGGGTTTTCAGACCTGCCGGTTGGAAAACCATAGGAAAATGATGGAAAATGGAGGTTTACCCTCTGGTAAACATACAAAAAGCTATCGAACATCACCATCTTTAACAGGCAAATTAACTATAAATGGGCCATGTTCAATAGCTATGTTAAGTTACCAGATTTACCAGAGGGTATGCAAATGTATGCAGGCCTTGTTGATCTTGTTTTGGGGGAGCCCAGCGACGGCCATCAGATTCAAAGCCAGGCGTCTTGTTCCACGCTAGAAGAATGGCCCCCAAGTGATCAGCGCCCATCGAAGTGCTTCATTTTTTGATTCACGGTTTATAAATCCAGTTCTATATGGAATATCACTATCATATCCCTATCATTTCCCTATCATTTCCATATAATATCCCTAGAAGAGCCCTATGAACCGTGGATCACCTGGGCCAGGCACATCCATCTGTGGATCTTGCATCCAGCCGCCCCGCCGGCCCCTTCGTGGCAAACGCTTGGGCTCGTGTGTGGCCAGCCTGGTCAGGAAACATCAGATATAAATTGGATAATATACATGTATGTGCTATTATCATGGTGCATACATAAACACAACTACATGACATATATATATATACATGGTTTCATCAACACGTATACAGATATGTCGCGAAACAACAGGCCATCCATCTAAAAAAAACGCTTCAACATAATCCCTCAAACTACTTATCGAACTCAAATTATCCAAACACAGCCCCATCAATCTGGCTGAGCTATGCTGAATGTCAAAATTCTCCTGAATTGTTGGATGATTTTGGAATGATTCTTCCAACCCCATCATCGGACCATCATGATACCATCCTAAGCATCCTAAGCATCCTAAGCATCCTAGGCATCCTAACTCCAACATGTTCAAACCACACATTCACCCATCAATCACCCCATTGGCAACTGCCTGATCCCATCCAAAACGGAAAATCGGTTTTAGAAGACCCCACAAACACCCCACTTGGGGGTGCACATGAAATTACTTGTATGGGCGTAGCGATAGAATCATGACATTTAAACCCCCATCACTCGGGAATATTATGGGGCCACTCTCTCTGTTGAAATCTATCCACCACCAACAGCTCACCACCAGCGGCGGAACCGTTCCGCCTGGGGTAGGCCTTCTCTTCAAACTCCATCCGTCGCAGCTGCATTCTTCCCATGCTCGTCTTCCAGCGGCGCCCACATGGCAGGCGCGACACCACGCACCGCATGGCGAGACGGGGAGATGGGATGTTAGGGCGATGTTTAACAGTGGAAGTGGGAAATCTGTATGTGAAACACGAAGAAAAAAAAAAGATGGATTTAGAATGATTTAGATCTTTGGTTTCTGCTCATGTTTTTGGAATTCACGCAGGTTTAAATTTATTTTCGCATATATGGATCCAGAATGATCCAAACATGTGTCAAAACTCTCTACCAAAGTGGTGAAGGTCCGGAAAAGGAGCAGAATAAAAATCAATAGTTGAGATGACATTTTCATGAAGCCATATTTTCGATCATTTGATGTTGTTTAATATTTACCCCAGGTAAGAAAGCGGGTTTGAAGCCGCATGTGAAGCTAGCCATCTTAGATAGCACGCATTCACATCTGCTCGTTGCAGGAATTATCAACATGAACTCCAAAAATCACCCAATAGTTGGCAACAGTATACAAAAACTATACTTCAAGCACTCTGATCATGATTACTGTATCATGCGCAAAGAATCTTTTGGGCGGTCTAGTTATTTGTTTGTTTGGTTCTCATCTTCACATCCTCCCATGGTGTTATTTTCCACATGTCAACCTCCCCCAGCTCCGTGAGTGAACTTCCAATCCATCCGACGTGGCTGACACTTTGTTCAGCCAAAAGCTGCCAAATGACCAGAATGCTGGGAAAAAACCTGTCATTCACTAACATACAAACATATACCAATATGCAATGTGCACATGCATATATATATATGCAATTGCAATTCAAACTGGATCCTTTGCAATCTGAAACCGGCCCTTCCCAAACAGAAGCTGTGCAGGCTCAATTTTTTTTCCTGACGCCATGCCTAGATGGCGGATGTCAGATAGTGAAGATGTGTCTGATGAAGCCATGGGTGGCCTGGAGGATGATGAATCATCATCTGAAGAATCGCTATCCAATTTCTTTTGCGAGGACTGGGTTCCAAAACAGAAACTACCCTGCCTGTTTTGTTTCAAGAATAATGTTAATTTTCCGTTAGTTTCCCACAACAGGCCAACCATGCCCTCTCAGGAGCTATCTGCAGAGCAGCAGAGCTTTCTGGAATTTGGGCAGGATTTTTCTTTGATGGGAGGACGCTTGGAGATAAAAATTGGTCAGCCATGTGAACATCTTGTCGTTGTGTGTGTGTGTGTTGCTGACAGCACATGTTTGCAACATAGACAGTTCCCCTTACTAATCCAGGCCTTGCCCAATTCTGGCGCTACTTCAAAGGGGATTTCACCTATGCATCCGACTGTCACTTGGATCAACACTTCAAAGAATTTTCAAGACACAGCAGTGACTGACATCCCTATGTGATACGCCACTGACCTTCCGGGGTTTGACTTTGAAAGGTTCTGGGATCGACACGCCGCTAATGGCTTTGCTTATGCTTGCAGCCGCTTCACCAAAGAACCCGCGTGTGAAATATATGCACCTCGATCGTAATTAATCCAGGCTACAAAAAAATAGACAGTTCGAATGGATTTTTCTGTTTTTTCTGACTCAGGTCAAGAACTGAGATTCATAAAGGAGCTCGGAGATTGCAAAAAGGAATTTGCCTGCTCCAGCCCGGCTGCTTGACGGCAAAATCAGTTGGTGAAACTTGACACGGCAAAAAAAATACAATTTCAGACTGCTTGGTTTCCATTTTTGCAGGTCAGGGAGGAACATCTTCCAGCACTGTGTCAACGACCTTCGCGGGCGTATTGCCCTCTACACAGCAGGATTCCCCTGTACCCCATTTTCTTGTTTGCATTCGGGCTCGGCGATGCTTGGAGATGCCAATAGTCGCCAAATGTGGCAGTGCTTGAACAACATCAAAGTCATGCGACCTGCTGCTACTTCTTTGCATTTTAGATGTTTTACAGTTGTCATAATTTGTCGTGGTTCACCTCGGTTGAAGTGATTTGTGCCTTGATCTTTGGAAACAATTTCATGCAACTGAGACCTGTTGGCTTGAAAATGTGCTGGGATTTGTCCGTGTTATCGATCGGGTGCTGGCCCACATATCGGAAAATCTTCCAGAGAATCTCATCTTGAATGATGATTGGCTTTGATGTTTTTTTGCCATGTTTTTGGAACAACAATCACGTCAAACATATGTAAACATTGAACATGTTCATATTTGAAGCTGGTCCCAGGTATGAGGTTGCATGGCTCATCCTGGATCCGATACCTGGCTTTAACGTATGCCCATCACTTTTCAACATGATATGTTTTTTCTTTGTGTGTCTTGTTTTAACAGCATATACCTCAGCAACAATACAATCCATGAGGCTTGACCATGGTTCTCCTATCACACGACGGCGGGTCTTCATTATTTTGATCTTGAAGGAGATCATGGACCAATCTGTCAGGGGCCACCTGCAAGATTTCTGTGAGGCTACACGCGAAAGATTGAGAATACTTTTGGACCTGCACTGGCCACTTGGCACCAGCAGTCTGAAATTCGTGGACTTTGTGAAACTCACAGTTTTGAATTTGATAGCACATTTCCATCATCCCATCCACACTGTCCCAGGAAGGACCTTCTCTTGGACAACTGGAGCCAGACTGTTCAGGACGATATCGAAGCAAAACAACAGTTGAGGAAAAAAAACTTGGCTCGTGAAAGGCCACTTGGCTCTGCCAAACAAACAATTTTGATATACTTTTTTAAAACCCAGTACTAGGAAACAATCACGTTCTGAAGCGGGTGATGATAATGTGCCATCAGTCCCATTCCAATCTGCAGCTCAGGCAGCATCAAAGGAATGCTGATCCAAAGTGGAAGCAGCAGCACACTCGATGGGCTGAGGAGAATGAGGTTCCGGCCCCTTGGCTATAATTTGAACTACACTGAACAGCAACATTCATGTCTTGCTATATTTTCATAACTTTCCATCCCTGGCCAGCTTGTCAAATCTAAGGAAAGGTTAGCCAGAGGGACACTGCAACGTATGATGCCTGAAGCTGTTGAACAAGTACCCACCAAACGCGAGGAAAAGGCTCGTATTAAACTGAAACATTGATTTGGGTCACATTGGGTCACCACAACTGAGCATGAAACATTAAAAAGCCCCTGTTTGGCTTCATGCAGGCCTTGGACTTGATCTTGTACCGTCATGGCCGCCCACAAGCCGTCAACACAAGCCAGAACATCTACAGGATGAACCCAGTCTTTGGCCACCGAGCTCCATTGTGTGTGCTTACGTGGGGGCCTAAAGAGTTCATTCAGCAGTTAGTTTATGAACACAGAAAACATAAGTCTCAAAGAAGTTCACTGTTTTGCCCCAAGGCCCTCTGGCCGTTATCTGATTGGTGATTTGCAACGGTATTTGACGGGCACCTGGGTTGCAATTTGTGGACAGTATGCAATTGCCACATGCAGTACCTCCCATTCAGCCCATGACTTCGCAGCTCCCGGTCGTATGTCTCAGTACATCTCTTCGCCAATGTCCTGCACACAGATGAGGCACCGAATTTCTTATCCTTATGGGCGTGCCAATGCACCGTATGTCAAGTGATTGCTGTAGCCAGCATGTTCCTAGGTGGCAAGTATTTCCTTTTTGCTTGCAATGGCAGCAGCATTATCTTAATTGATTTGGTGATGTGAATACCTGTTCAATAGCTACGATAACCAATGACCTATAATGATCTGAATCTAAGGAGTTATGTCGCTTGGGTGGAAATGCAATTGCTTTAAGAGCTGCTGCTGTAGCAACCATCATGACGATGAAGGCTGCAGATCCAGCGCTCATGGCCCGGTACTTGTCAAATTGACATGAAAAGGCTTGGAAAAATGAATGGGTCTTTGCATGCCCTTGCCAGTGGTGGCTTGGTAAAATTCTATGGTTGTGAAATCAATGAGTGGGACCTTTGTAGGTTATATAATGTGGGAAGGGGTATGCCTCATATCAAAACTGTTCCCAAACACGTTTGACTGGCCTTCCCAGGGAAAAAACTTTTTGGGGACTGGTGCCAAATAAATACCTGCATCAAGGTTGAATGCTGAACTATTGCCAAATGCAAATCAAGGCAAGAGTGAAGGAAACAACATATTTCCTGATGGAGAGTATGGCTTCCTTTTCAGCCAAAATGCCCACGCCCACAAAATGTTCAATAGTCTGTTCTAAACATTTCATAGATTGGTCACTGGCTGGTGTTATTACTTTGCAATACACTTTAACTTTGTGAATTTCTATCTACCCTGCTTATGCAGCAATGCCTGTCCTGCACCGGTGGGACTCCGATGATGCAAGTGATGGTGAAAGACCTGCTGGACCGTGGCGCTACGACGAAACATCAGATGAACCAGCAACTTCCTCTGGAGGGGAATCTGGAGAAGATTCTTCGCTACTTGGCATCCTGTATTTTGGAAACAAAACTTTTTGAGTTAGGAACCCAGAAAGCTATCTTGGGAAACAATTTCATGATCATATATTATTCAATGCTATTTGTCAAATCAAAATATACTACGTAATGTTTCCATGGCACCCAAAGAAAGATGTTCGGTGGTAAGAATTCACTGAAAAATTGTGGTCCTGGGGGTTGGCCCAATCCTGAGGAGTCTAGATTCGGATGATGATGGAAACCTATCCTATGAAGCATCCAATGTTAGCCTCACCCTGGCGCGTTTGCAGAGCTTCCATGGGGTGGCAACTGAAGAAGTCGATGAAGATGCCACCAAAAATGTCTACTCGAGAAATGGGCGTGACAAACGGCGCATCAAAAAAGCTTGTGAATCGCCCCAATGCAGCTGCCAATGTAAAGTTCCATACCAAGTGATGGTGAAGATATGTGTGGCCTTTTGGGCACTGGCCAAGGCCGCACAAGATGCAATATTGTGGTCGCTACAATCAACTGGACGAGGCAAAAGGTACTATGACTTTGAAGGTTGGACTTGAGTTTGATACACTTGTTTGGGATTTATTATTGTTAACTGGGCTGTACTGAAATTGAACCATCAAAATCAATGATAATGACAATAAATTCTAATTTCGTCAGCTCAATCACCCTGCCAGGCTACAGTGTGTGCCGAGAGAGTTGGTTGCGTTTGCTGGGTGTGGGCAAAAACAGGCTGCGCCGCACAAAGCGTCGCCACCGGGGACAAGATGAGCGGCAGTGGAAATGTGGACACTTGTCTTATTTTTCCCACTAAATTTCCAAAGTTATTGAGTCTGAAATAAAAAAACATAATCAAATTGTAATCAGCATTTGGATTGGGTTGGGGATTTACGTTTGAGAACTGAAACCTACCCAGTGCCACATTCAACCACATAGTGCCTGAATGTTGTTGACGCATTGGTCGCAGGATTGGCCAAAGTTCGACCTGCAGTGCAAAGTGCCACTGTAAGGGCTTTCTTTATCCATCTTTACTGGACCGCAGGTGAGTCAATGACCACAAAGAAACTTGGAACAAAACTTACGGGCTCAATGGTTTTCACCCCAAGGTTACCACCTACCGAGCTATAATATAAAATATATAATATAAATATCTAATATTTATTATATAATATATACTATATAATATATAATATATAATATTATAATATATAATATTCATTATGTTATATATTATATATTAAAAATTATATATTATATATTACATATTATATATTATATTCTATGGTATACATTATATATTATATATTATAATTTAATATATTTTATATCATATATATGGACAATATGGGGTATCTAAGACCCAAGGATTGGCAATGAGTCAATGCTGAACACTTCGGATGACAAGCTACGAGCTGATTTGCATCGTCGGTTGGTTGCCCAGTCGTTGCTTGGACACTTGGCACTTGTTTCAACATACTTTTTTTCACGAGGTGTGTCAAAAGGATTCCCTACAAGAAGGTCAACATGGGGACCTGTTTTCTTGAAGGGCGGTTTTTGAAGGGTTGATTGAACCTTTCAAAAATCGTTTGTCCGGAAAATAAGGACCGATTGGGCAAATCCAAGATCGCTTTGATCCTGCAGTGCTGCCTATCAGGGAACTCCCTCATGGCAATGTCGCCAACCTGTTTTTACTTTTCACTGCATGGTGCAAAGCAAAAGGTGAAGAAGTTCCTTGCAGAAGCACCTTTTACAAGGTATACCGGGATGGCTGGTCCGGGTGCATGCGATTTCACAAAAAAAACACCCACAGCATGTGCAAAACATGCATGGAGCTCCGATCACGGATTCACTCAGCAGAGGTTACTTTGTTGCCAAAATTGCACATGGTTTATGCTCCCATTTTCAATTTTGGTTCTCACCTCAACTGCTAGGGCTTCTAAGGAAAATATGTTTGAAGTCCATCAAAGGACTTCACTACTCACGCCAGAGAATGTGACGCCTTGCTACAACACTGCACACAGCAGTTTCGTGATCGTGAAATATACTGGATGCATCGTGAGTACAGCCGGGCTAAGGAAGGCTTGGTAAGTGTAATCATCGATTCTTATGACAAGGCGAAATTGAGTTTGCCCCGGTTTCCTTTTGGCCGTGTGCCAAAAAAGAGCATCTATGAGGAGACTCGTCGAGCCTGGGCTAGTAGTAGTTTTTTTGTTGAATTTTAAGTTGTGACAAAAGTTTTATTTTGTGTTGTGTTGTTTGTTTTACCACATGGTGTATTCTTGTTGTTTTGATGTTTTTTTTTGAAAAAAAAACGGGGTACCTACCTGACGTTAACGGCAGTTATCTGCCATGGCTGGGGTTGCTTCATGTATCTTTCTTCAGAAGCACTGAGCGAAGGATCAAACTGGAACTGGGAGTGTGTTCCTCGCCACTCTTTGAATGTTTTGGAATGTCTATGCGATGGATCCGTTTTTTTTTTGGAAAGTTTTTGTTTTGCGGCAGCTTTCCAAGAATAAAAGGTACTACGGTCTTTGGACCTTGTCTATGCCCGAGCTATGGAGTTGAATCTCACATTCCCCTGTGAGCAGCCTGGTGGAAATTTAAAACTTGTCAGTCTGAACTGTTTGTTTCTTTTCGGGAAGGGTTCCATGTGCCAACCAGGTTTCAGCTCCAAAGCGATAATACCGTTAAGGATTCCTGTATGCAAAAGCATTTTTTTGGGTGGGAGGGTGGTTTAATGTGTTTGATTATGGATTGCATTTGCATCATCAAGAATGGATTGGTACTTTCTTGGAAAGATGTATCTGAGCATCCTAGGAGATTCGAAACGGGAATGCAAGCCGATTGATGGTGGCATTGTGCCAAAACCGTGTATTCTCGGTTTGCAATCACAGCCACCTGCCAGTGGGTCACACCCATGAGGACGTGGATGCTGTGCTGTCGTTAGTGAAAAGGGCAATGGATTCTGCACCAGTTCTCCTTACTCCACGTGATGTTATGTCTGCTATCGACAAGAAGCTGGAACCCATGTTCAGTCAGCAAGGGATGTTATTCAAGACCATATGGGTGGACCAAGACACTTTCCTGATAAATTAGAAGCTTTAAGAGATAGCATGTATGTTTTTGTGGAAAGGTATGGAAAGGTTTCGTATTTTGCTTCCGGGGAAGGGGTAAAGTTTCAATTTATCTTTGCTGGTATCTTGCCTATGCAACCAGGTTCGTGATTGGGTCAGCATTCTTCCACAGTCGGTGACATTGAAGAATGCTTACCGGGACCGGAAAGCGAAAAGAGGAGAAGAACAGAAAAAAAGTTCCACAGTCCTTTACTTTCATCCCACGGGAAGGCCACACAAGATGTCAAAATTGTTTCAACTTTCATGTTGTGTTTCAATCTGGATTCAAATAATTAGCGAAACCAAATCTTGAAAAATGGATTGGTGTTTTTTGTTTCCCTTTTGCAAATGCTTATTTTTTGAAATTGGTTCCCTGAGAGGCATTCCGTCGGGTGAGGATCTGGAAATGGATGAACAGATTCCTGCAAGATTGAGGCAGGATGAGAATCAGTTGGACGTTTTCGCCATGGTCCGTCAGTACATGTCGGATGGATTCTTGCAACAGAATCCAATACTTGTTTTACCCGAGTCCTTGGTGGGTGGGTCGAGGCACTTTTTGGCCAATGCAAATTCTGCACCTACTATTGGACCGTGGCTTTCTCCTGAAAGAAAGGAGGAAATCAAACTTCTGGCAGATGAGCTTGCAGAGGATTTTCCTCACATGCAGAGAGCAGTGGGTTTCTACAGGAGCTTGCTGCAGGAGGATAGGGCTTTGCAGCCATATGAGCAGATTCGATTTCTAAGAAATGTTGCTCGTTGTGGCCAACGTTGGTGCCAATTCAATCTTGGAGATCGAGCTCCAAGACCGAAACCGCATGTTTTGCAGGTTGTGTTTCACCGAAATAGGGGACATGGCTGAACCAAGTCATGCTCAGCAGGGTTCGGGTTTCAACAAGATGTTGAGAAGCTTGGGGATATCCAGCATTGCAAGGGGTGGCAAAGATGTGATCTGTCAAAAGTCTTTAGTTGGTCTTGCAGAGTTTTGCATGACAATGAGAAGTGCTTATGATTCCTTGCGCGCAATCTGAATCTGGGTTCATTTATTCTCGGCCCGAGATGACCCAAGGCCAGATTGAAAACCACAACCTCCAGCAGAAAACGCAATACATATAACCGTTATAATCGTTGCTAGCAACTTACAAATCAATATGAGCACTTTGCACAATCCTCGGGTCATATCCTGGTATAAAGATCTGGTGTATATAATACATTTTGAATATTAAATATATTATATAATAAGTAATTATAATATATCTGATATTGATTGCATACTTTATTATCTATATCATTCTATATCTACTGGCTTCTGGGCTTTTGGTGCTTGCATTTGAGAACCTGCACCATCAGCCTTATCCAACATGGAGGATTGTCAGGATGAGGTGCCCACAACATTCGCTGCTGTGGTTGACAAGCTGTGCGCTTACATGGAGACAGTTCCTGGCCCAAACTTGGAACTGAAACCTGTTTTGTTTAAAAAACCCTGTTATTTTTCATACACCACAATATTATGCAATTGTTTTTTCAGCACAATAGGTTGTGGCTTCCAAGAATCTGGGGGAGCACCTGAATGCAGTGTTTGATGACCATGCCAAGATGACGAACGTTGCTTGGCATACAGTGAAACCAATCTTTTGTTATCATTTGTCTTCGTTATTTTCTGATTTGAACTGATGATAAACAAAAAGGTTTCAGGGCTGATAACCGTACCGTATTAATCGTTGGTGAGGTTTGGAACCGCATTGGTGCTCTTATTCCTGATATCACTCCTCCACATCCTGTCCTGACAAGTGTCCCAAACTCCTCGGTCAAAGACTTCTGGCTGCCGCTGGATGCATTTGACTTCTCGGCCAAGTCCAAGAATGGCTGTACCTTGGCTCACTATTTTTTTGGTGCCGCTTTTCCAAAAGAAACGAGTTGAAACACATTTGAAAGAAACAATGGTCCGTATTTGATGGTGACCCATGATGTTAATGTGATGATGGCATTGTGTGATGTTGGGGTACGTATCAAACATTGTTGTCTCGCTTCCCTGTCAGACTTCCCGAACAACAGCCAGTGCAGCCTGTTCTTCCGCGAGTTTGCCCAGAACGGGTACAAGAGTGCTCATGACGCAATCGTGACGAAATTTCCATACGGAGATGGTTCTAGGAATTTGGAACCATATTCTGTCGGAATATCAGACGGGTTCACGAAAGTGATCCTGATGTTCAGCATAATCGGTTTTGCTGCTGAATTGGACCTTTCAGAGGCTGAGGTAAAGGAGCTGGCGCCAACGTTCAACAGTTTCAAGTGGATCCGGTGCACGTACGAGCACTTCGGGAACCCAGGGCATCACTTTCTGAACTCGCTGAGCATCTTGGCTGTGATTTTCTTATTTCCTTGATGGTGAGGGTTACTGAATGTTACTGATTTTTCTCCATTGCCCACAAGATTCCAAAGCCAGTAATTTGTTTGGGTGTTGTTTTGTTATGTTTTGTTCAGATTCAGGGGTCTTTTATGAACCGCTAAGAACTTGGATGGATCACCAGCGAAAAACAAGCCCCGAGCCCTATCCACATGTTTGCAGATATCCAATCGGCTATTGAAGTTGAAAAGAGACTGGGCCGTGGCAAGGCTACTTTGAAAGACTTGCTCGCAAAGACTTGCGCTGAGTACAACAAAATGACCACGGTGAAGAGACACCGTCTTGACGGAGCTCGAAAGAACTTGCTGTTCAACTTGTCTTTTGACACCACTTGGGAATAGACAATTCTTAATTTCTTAGTCTCAAATTTTGAAGTATTGTTTCTTTTCTTTTTTACTGCCAGATCTGCCAAGCCACCCACTGCAAGCTCACCCAAGGTTGAGGTGCAACAAGACGCTGATCGATATGATCCACCGCCACTACGACTCGTATCCTCACCAGCAGTCAGGCAGGTGTAGACTGTTGCCTTTTACCATAGGAAAAAACTTGATGTTTGTTAAAGAAACTGTTCACACACGCATTTATAGTCAGTATGATTCGGAAAGGCAAGATGTTTTGGCCAGGATTGCCTCTGGAGATCTTGTCACAAGACTTTTGGGTTCCAGGGTCTACAACACGTGCAGAATCTCAGAAGTATCATGGGAATGACATGTTCACGGAGATCCTCACCACAACGACTGAGACAGCGGAGCTCTACATGAAACGAGCTGCAGATGATTCATGCCCAAGAAAGCAGTGCTTTGAAATTCAGGGCCCCAACATCAGTAAAATAATGTCAAGTCAAACATAAGTTTTCCACATGTGAGGAGCAACACCACGCCAAGTTTCAACTTTTCCACCCAGGACTTCTCCAGACGAGCAAGCCCTGAAGCTACCTTGAAGGCCAAGGACTGCCATCCACTTTGGGTAGGGTGATGTGTTGGGCGGTATGTTTTTTTTTTTTTAATTTTATATCATAAATTGTTCGATATATTAAAACATAATGATAGTGAAAACAAATCTGGGTTCAGCCCCCTGCAGAAAGCAGCGCAGCTGGATGATGAATCGCACTACCTTCTACATGACATTGCCTGTTTGTGGATCTGGCTCCAACCGAAGCTGGCCAAGAACTTCCCAGCCCCAGTTGTGGAGAAGCATGAGAAGCTGTTCTTCAAAGGGTGCCTATTCTTTGCAAGATATTGATGATTGTTATTTTACTGGCTGGAAGCATTACCAAGTACCTTTACTTCATGGCCAAGGTCGCCAAAAATATTTGGCTAGCAATGTGATTCTATCGAGGGTCGCCCAAAACATTTGGCTAACAAGGAGATTTTATCAAGGGTCGCCGAAAACATTTGGCTAACAATGAGATTTTATCAAGGGTCGCCGAAAATCTTTGGCTAACAATGATATTTCATCAAGGGTCGCCGAAAATCTTTGGCTGGGACTTGGAAATTGTGATTGGGTTTTTAAAAAACCCGTCGCAATCCGCAAGATTTCATCTGAAGGATCATGGGCTGAGTAAAAACCTATTTATAGCAAGACCATGAAAACCCAATCAAAATCTGGGATGGGATTTCTGGTTAAGATTTTCATTGGGAATTTAAAAAACCGATCAAACTTAGAGTATCTACGCAAGAGCCCATGAAACTCAGGGTCTTGGAAACCACCTCTGGAGTTTGATTGGTTTTTCCACCTGCTGGGGAACTTTCATTGGGAATTTAAAAACCCAATCAAACTTGGGAGCAAAAAAACATGTTGGAAGTTTGATTGGGTTTTTTGTGATTTTCGGGGAAATCTTTTTTTTTCTTTTTTTGTGCCCAGGCTGCTCGATGCAGATTTGACTGCTGTGCTGAAAGCAGCTGAGAACTTTGATTGGGAGCGAATCAGCTTCGTTCTGGAGGCGTCCCCATGGTCAAGCATAGCAGCAAGTAGCTGCACTTTACATTTTTTTTCCTTGGATTTGCGTGCGTCCTTTTAACCCCAAAGTACCCCAAACTAAGCACGCCGCAAATCCAAGTAAAAAAAACCGCTTACAGACGGAAACCCACTTAAAAAGCTTAGTTAATTTAGGGTCAGTGTTACTCATCTGATATCAAATATTCATAGGGTTGAAGAAAAGCTGCACTTCGCTCCCTGAAGATCCGGGGTGAGTTCATCGAGGAGTACGTGCAGGACAAGCAGGACAAAGCAAAAAATGCCCATGTCAAATCGCTCCAGGCAGCATTTGGTGCATGGGTTGAAGACTTGCGGGCTGACCAAGCCAAATTTGATGCTGATCGAATTCTGAAGCTTGATTTTTATTTATTTGTTTCCCTCCATCCGGAAAGCCATTACAAAGACATCTTGCTGAATCAATGTCAGTATTTTACACCATTGCACAACTTTCAAACCTTGCTCTATGGGAGAACACTAGACAACCATCAAATACCATCAATCAGTTTTGAAAAAGTTGTCATGAAACAACCCAAGCCCTTTCCATGCAGACGAGACACGGTAGATACTTGGGATTGATGCAAAGCTGCTTGCAACACTGCTTGCATCACTCCTTTGCGGGATGGGGTCATATGATCTATGAAAAGATGGGAAACCAATGTCCAAATTGATGGGTAAATCACCAAGGAATGAAAAGGAAGGCGTCAAAACACGGGCCAAGCTTGTGAAGCAGTTGGAGGACGGAGTTAAAACATGGAAACATAATACCGGGCGGCTCAAAATACAAAAGATGTTTCAGTAGACAAAAATGTCAACTTGCAAATAAAGGTATGGATTCCGATATTTCCCCAGAAACCTACTTGGCTATAGTTTGACGAGACTTTATCAGATTTTGTGGATCATATTCTTTTCTGTGGATCATATTCTTATCTGAAATTGTTTTGTCTGAATACTTTCTGAATGTCATTTGATTAGGTATCAGTCTACTGATGTAAAACACTTCACACGTCAACGCCTGAAGGATTCCCACACACGTGCATGGGCAACAGTGAAAGAGTTCATCGAACAGAACTTAATGGTCTTTCCAGGAAAACTTGACCATGCAGAAAGTGCTGTGATGCCCAAGACCAAGAGTTGGATCCGCACCTCTTTGGATGAGATGTCTTGCATGAGTGCAGATGATCATGGCATCTATCTCTGGCTGAACGCCCCCTCTGTTGGGATTATTCCGTCGGAGAAGTACGACTACTTTCTGACATGCATCGCTTGCTTCCTTTCGGATTGGCCCAAGAACTCGATTTGCATCATCATCCACCCCAATCGGGCTGCCCAAATGGACAAGAGGACCTGTTGTATGTCTATTAGGTTTTTTCAACGGAAAACCAATGATTACCTACAAATGTGAGCATCATTACAAGATGTTATATATTTTGGAATGTATTGTTTTTTTTGAAAATAATTTAATACGTAGTGCATAACATATGTTGTCTTCATTCCCCCCCATTCGTCTCCTTTGCAGGAAGGGCATGGTCAAGAAAAGGGATCCAGGTGATGATGATGAACCCGAATCGAAAGTCGATCCTGATGCAGATGTCAAGGGAGAGTGCAAGGATGAGGATAGCGGAGCTGAGACTGAGGATGGCAAATCGAAAGCTACTGTCCCAGGGGAAGAAGCAGACGTCAGGGACATCATCTACAACCTGGAGATTCTTGGCACTGGTCCCATCCAAATTAACATTTTTTGGTTGAACCCCGGAATCCTGAAATAACAAGATTTATTTACAAGAGCATGCATTAACCACATGTCGTAAACCATTCTAAATGTAAAATTTGCTCGGGGTGGTCATGGGTTGTCCCTCAGTCCCGCTTTAATGGAAGATATCCATGGGAGATTTTGGTGTGACAAAATTAAAATAGTTTTCTTTCCTCCGAAGTTCAAATCCTAACTCACATACGGAGGAAAGATTTGCGCCTCAAAGAACGCAACCTGAAGATGAGATCCTTAACATGGGTCTGGGATCCTGCTACTTGTCGGCCATGAGACCAGCTAGTTTATTTTTTATCCCTGAAAGCTCATGGGGTTTGTGCACTGTGACACGTTTACGGGTCTATATTGCTTTTACAAGAACGGTACAAGAACCCCAGGCAACCATTTACGGGAAACGTGATGGTGCTCTTCATGGCATTGCTGTGATCTCAGGGCAAGACAAGCACAATCTGATGAAGCAGACCAGAGCTTGGAAACAAGGTGTCATTCATGGCGTCTCAATGTTGCCCCGCAATGAGATGTGGAAACCTGATTCAGTGACTTGGATTCATCTTGAAATATCATTGGGAATGGACCCCAAAACCTAGTATGAACCCCCACCATATACCCAAGAGATAAATCCACACACCCTGCATGTGCCAAGCATCCAAGGCATCGCCAGCACGTACTGGCGTTCCGTTACCTCACTTGGGACGGGCGTTCACAGACGTGCAAGAGCTCAAGCAGGTGCTTTGGCAGCATCTTGGATTTGGTCTTTTACAGCTGGGACTGTCATAGTTTGTGTCGCCAAATTCAAATCTACCCATAAAAAATGCACTGTCTTCAACATGATGTTAGTGTTCGTCGGATCCAGGAAACCATTGGTCAAAATAGGAGTTCACGAAAAATTGACCCCTTGAGGTTGCTGGAGGAACCGACATCATCAAAAAGACCATGGAAGCATTTTGCATTCCGACAGCCAAAGCAAATGCCCTGATTGATCTACACGCCTATGATGGAGCCACGGCTCTTGCTGCTGTCGAGGAGCCCATTGATCTCAATCTCAAAGATCCAAAGATGTCCTGAGATTCAACATGTTTGAATTCCCCAGCCCAACCACGAATTTCCCTGCAAATTGGCTGTCTAATTTTTGTAATTTGTTTAAACAAAATTTGTTCTTGGGCGCTATCAGGAGATCCAGCAGGGGCGCTCTACTATTTGTGCATCGATGGTGTTGGGGAATTCAGGAAGTGAACTCGCCAACCGCATCTCCAATCGCATATATGAACTCTGTCGCACAAGGGCGATGGATCTCCCGTCATTCCCCAACTTTGACCCTCTGGTGGAAGCTCTTCGGGAAGGTGGTGCAGTGACCTCTACCGCAACTTACAAAGTGTGTGTGCAGCAGCACGATCGGTTGAAAGTGCTGGAGAGCATGGCAGGCAAATGGATGCAAACGGACTGTGTGAAGGACCAGGCGGAGAGCATGATCAAACAGCACAACGAGAAATACAATCCAAACGCTGAACTATGGGTTGAAGACAGGAGAACACCTGCTGTTGTGTTATGAACGGCTGCAGGTGTAGCTTATTATTGTTCATGCCTTTGTCATGTAAACATGTTTCACTACCAGTCAATTCAATATACAATCATCAGAAACAAGCAACAACATCAAGCAACAGTTGACAAACATAGTGTCTAAGAAATTTGTTTTAAGGGAGCAGCCTACACATAAAAAAGACAACAGAAATAACACAGCAAGCAACAAACACCACGACAAAAGCAACAACGGCAACAGCTTTAACAACAACAACAACAACAGCAACAACAACAACAACAACACCAACAGCAGAAGCAGCAGCAGCAGCAGCAACAGCAACAGCAACAGCAGCAGCAGCAACAACAACATCACCACCAGCAGAAGCAGCAGCAGCAACAGCAACAGAAACAACAGCAACAACAGCAACTACAACATCACCACCAGCAGAAGCAGCAGCAGCAGCAACAGCAACAGAAACAACAGCAACAACAGCAACAACACCAGCAACAACAACAGCAACCCAACGGTGACAACAACAGCAGCAACTGCAGCAACATCAGCAATGACATATAGAACAAGAACAACAAGGAACAACCACCCAACCCATAATATGTCTATGGCTAAGCATGTTTGATCACCATTTTCACCTTTGCTTTTCATCTTCGGGTATGGTTTTTGATTGTATGTTTCTTCGGGTATGTTTTTTGAGCGTGAGTTCATAATACAATTCATTTGCAGTAAGTAGCAACAGTGTGGAATTATAATTGGATCCACGCTCCATCAAGGCTTCAACCAGAATGGATCATTACCATCTTTTTTTGAACTACACAGACTTGAAGACCACAAAAAAATGACCCTTTCCAGGTGTAGCCTGGGATCCAGTCCATGCCAACCCAGGAGGGAACAGCCAGCTGCTTCTTCATCGGCAGAACAGTCCACACCTGCCACGATCGAGCCATCACAAGTTGCGACAAAGGAGCAAGTGGCCAGTTTGGCAAAACCGCTGCTTGGTTTTGTTCAAGCCTTATGTAGAACAATACTGGTCTTGTTGGTGTTGACATCCAAAAAGTCCAGGCTCCACCAAATACAATCTAAATCCAATTAAGTTGATTTCTGGCACCCACAAGGATCAAGCTGACCATCAACAACACTTGCGATCTCATGTGCGGAGGTGAAGATGGAAGCTTCCTCTATGTGTGCTCAACTGGCAGGAATCAATTTCTCGCTGGTCGAGAGTTGCTCCATGACTCAATTTTTTTTGGGGGGGGCCTGTAATTTCAATGCATGGATGATATTCGGTGCCTTTTTTGGGGATGGTCCTTTCGTTTGTCTCAGGTTTAGCTTTGGAAGTGGCGAGTGGAGGGATGGTCAGGCACCTGGGCCTATGTTAGCATAAAATTTCATACTATATGAACTCTGGTTTATGTATGTTTATGTAATGTCATCCCATGTCGATTTCACCTATTGCATCTTGGGTTGCCGGTGTCCCCTGTTTCAAAAATAAAAGAATCAGCCTTGGGACCCTCTGTAATCTTGTGTCAAGTTAAAACAACACGAGCCCCAAAGAAACCAATTTCCTATAATTGCCCTATATTTTTCTTCTTTCAATATTTCCCTGCCAATTTATCCAAGCCAAGGATGCCAAAGAAGTAGCAGCTGATGCAGACGGGCGGTGGTTCGCCTTCAAGCTGGAGACTACGTCCAAGCTGGTGTTGGAGAAGAAGAACATCCCGGACCATCTTTCCAGTTTGGATTGCCTCGATGTGCCAACCACCGTGGACAACGTGATCCGGGAGTTGGAGGATGAGGGAGAGGTGATTAAACCACAAAGTATTCAATTTTTGTGAATGTTTGATCTTTTCTGACTTGTATCAGGGGATATCATGGGAAAATTTATTGATCCTCATTGGTTCAAAGGATGCAAAATTATCAATTTCAGTCTGTTTAGCTAATTATTGTTGAATGGTATCTTGAAAAGATTTCTCGTAAGTGCTCACCGCCTCAACCATCAGGTCAAGATCCGTATCTCACATCACACTCTTAAGAAGAGTGATTCTACGATCACCCCTGCCAAAGATCTTGTCTTCGTCTTGGACGAGCCCCCCGTGGAAGGGCCCAAGAAGAAACGCAAAGCAAAGAATGGGAAAGAGCAGGATTCTACGGCAGGTGTTACGGTCAAAAACTTCGGTTCGAACCTGTTGGTCCCCAAGATCAAAACTTCGAAGTTTATCAGCATCTGTTGGAGGTGTCGCTTGGACAGTCCAGGAGACGGGGTCAGGCTAATTATGCCAGTGAGACCTGTCGCTGTGTTGTCTTCTATGTTGGACGTTGAGAACAAAAACATCAACATCCTGTGAGCAGTGACAAAAGGTTCTTGATCTACTTTGGATATGTAAATTGTTCCTCGAAGTACATTCTATAATATGCTTATTATCTAACTAAGATAACTAAGTATAAGTAATATCTCCATTGTTTCCTTTGGCACTGCTCACTGTGGTACCTGAAGCCATATATGCCAGGATCGTTTTGCAAGGTATAGATTCTGGTACGCCATGGGTCAAGCTTTTGTGTGGGTGTGTTGGGGCTGTATGTAAGTATCTCAAACTCAATTTTCCAACAAATAAATACCATGTTCTCAAACATTATTTCCAGCTGAGCATGACTGTGACAGCCTTTTTGGATGCCAGTTGCAAGCAAGAAACATCCAATCCATCAAAGAACAAGCCAGGCCAATGTAGGCCCAGAAATCGCCAAGGGAGAATGAAATTTCGCAAAGCCAAACACTGGCTTGGCGAAACTGCATTCTCCAAAGAAGATTCAGCTCCAACCCAGTGGGAACACATAGTGGCATAGCCTTGTGATTTCCTCAGCTGATGTTGCGACGGACTGCAACCACCAAAAGGAAATTAGTTCTTTTCTGACTTTTGACATCTGAAGGAGATGCAGGGAGCTGCTATGTGTTACTGTTAGGTACTGACAGCAATCTTGAAAGGATGCATGCTGCACATCGTGTGGCTGGTCATGTTGACCACTTTTGTCCATGTCACTCTTAGGGGCAGCTATGATCGATCGGAGTGAGAAAATATCAGCTGTGCTGCAGCCCGCACCTATGAGTATTGGCTGATACAATGTTGGCAATTTTCACACTTGAACTCCTGATGCAAAAACATTGCTCATGCCCTGCTGACTTTTTGCTCCAACATCTTAGGAAACATTAGTTCTTGGTCCCTAGTGGTGGCCGTAGCATCCCAGTTTGGGTGCAATGAGTGACTCTGATGAAGTGCAGGAGGTCCCTCTAAGTGCTGCTATGTATGTTCCGGTCACTCATCATCTTGCTTAAGATACTGTGGATGGAAGAAATCCTGCACCAGTTGATAGATGGTTTATCCCATTATCTATAGGGTTTCAACCATCCAAGGTGGTGCAGGATTTCTTCCATCCACAGTATCTTAAGATCTTTTTGTTTTTTCCCCATTAGGTCATTTGCTTTGTGTATTTTACATCAAAACACGATACCAACCCCCATCATCTTGTTCACATCAAGACATGTGTTTTCCTTAACTTGGGGTTGAGTTCTCCATTGATTACATTGGCGTCAATTTCAGATTATCCCCCCAAATCATAAATTAAAATACTGTAGTTTCTCCCAACACCCAACCATCTTTTAGCCAAGGCTTTCAACTTGAATGACTTCATCAATGAAGGATCGGCGAGGAGCACAGTAGCATCGCCAGCACCGAAGAACAGACCTTCGCCGCCAGCATCTGCAAAGAGTGCACCTGCACGCAGCTCTGGCTTCTCGGTTGCACTTTGGTTTTGTCATGCCCCAAAAAAATTGGTCGGGTATCCACCTATTTAGCTTTGGAACTTTCTATATTCCAAGGTAGTCGCCCAACCAAAGAAGACACCTTGCCGCCACGATTTCATGCTTCAGACTCCTCTGAGAAGAACAACTCCCCGGACGAGGACGAGGAAAAGAAGAAAAGTGTGAGAAAGGGGAGCAAGAAGCCCAAGGATACAGCTCCAAAGGAAAAAAAGAAAACCAAGGAGGAATCCAAGAAGAAGTCAAACAAACGAAAGGCAGCCGATGAGGAAGAAGAGGATGAGGCACCTGATGCTGATCACTCTCCCATCGTTGATTCCGATGATGATATCAATGGTGAGGGTGGTCCCGATGAAGGCACAGCACCAAGTGGGAAAAATGATGCATCAACCAAGAAGAAACCAGCAGCAGCAAAGTCAGCGATGAAGAAGCCGGCAGCCGCCCGTGGCAATGCTCGCAAGAAGGAAATGAAGGAATCTTTGAATTTCTTATATCCCAGCTAGAAGCATGACAATATTTTTCTCTGGTGGACATTGTGTGATTGATGTACATTCATGTTCCCAATCGAAACCCAAACATTACCACGCCATGAAAGGTGGTTGAAGGCTCATATCTTTGATCTATATTTTCTAGTTTCAGGGTATGAGGGTTCACTTCGCAGGAGCGACTTCCCTTTCAACATCTCATTGAAGATCAGCAAGACAAGGGCCACCATCACGATGATGTCAACGATAATGACAAGCCCCCTGGTTCTTATGTTCTTGTTGCAGCATTACTTGCTTAACATATTTTTGAACGATATCATACCTAAGGCCTGGCTCGTCTGAACAGTCTCGACGTGCCAAAAGTCTTGAACGTGATGTGGCTGGTATTGGGAAGTTGTTACGGAAAGATGCCAAAGTGTTCAGTGATATGTACTTGCCGCCTGACAATCAGCTGGGTGATGATTCCATCCCACAGTCGCCAAGCTGGACTGCCCCTTGGCTAAAACCCTGAGATAGTCGGAAATCGGAATTCTTGTTTGCTTTATATACTCAAACATTGTTGTAGAATTGATACCCATAGATCTTACTAAAATTTGAAAGTTCCAAAACATATGTCAGGGATTTTGGAGCATTTCACCTCCTATAGCCCAGGGATGTATGCCTGGGCAGGAGCCCATCGAAAGGTTGCAAACGCCATTGGACGTCCTTGGATTGCATGTGGCAGGGGGTCTGTCTGTGTTCGTTTACAATGATCCATCAACAGAAGATCAACAAATTCAATATACTAAGTATCAGAACAGCTTCAAAAAACAAGACGAATCATGACAGATCTAACCCATTTGAGGAATTGATATGAAACATTTTTTCTGGGAAGATCTCACAAAAAAGTTTCGAGTTGTAACTTGGTACCTGTGAACCTATGGACCACCCCAGATACAAATTACCCACTGAAAATGTCAATAAATTACCCATGATTATGTACTATGGGTCTAATATTTCATTTATTCCCAGCCACTTGGATTAAAGCCCATGTGCTATATACAATATCTTATTAGATCAAATTATACATATCATTTATTCCAGCCAATTGTATCAATTGACATCACCAAGTCTTTGGGTGAAAACAACATGACACATTGGAACCTAGAATTGTGTTCATCAAGGAATCTCAGCACCATATCACTTGCCCAAGGTGATGGATGATCAAGCTGCTGCTTCGGCTTCTCAGGCAAGGATGGGGCTTAGCAAGCCCAAAGAAATCAGTTTTTCAACTTTTTCCAACAAAAAAACAGGCATTATATACTTTCAGTCAATGCTTCTCAATTTTTCCAAAGCCAGTTTTCCAGGAGACCGTTGCACTCTCTCCGAGTTGTCAGTTTCAGCTTCCTGAAGACTCTCCTACCACGCGCTTTTGCAAGTGGGCGCAGCATGTGGTTGATGACATTGGTGGGCAACTCGAGAAGCTGGACACAATGGTGAACGAGAAAGAAGGCGACAAGAAAGAGGAAGACACAGTGATCCAACTAGCAATGGCTCTGACGGAGTGTGCCCGTCCATTGTCACCAAGGTGCCTTGATCGGCTACTTTCAGGGGAAGCTTTGGACAAGAACGCAGACGAGGACAACAGCGGCAACACAGCTCCTGGATTTGCAAAGGATGCAAGTTCAAACGTCAGTGAAGCACCAGCACCAGCACCCTTCGTTGAGATTGAGGAGGCCGACCCACTTGTGGTTGAGAATGCCCTGAAGACTCCGGACCGGAAGAAAGAATCTCCGAAGAGCCCTGAGGCCAACCATGATGCTTCAGAGCCAGAGGAGGCTTTGCAAAGCAAACCTGCCCGTGGCAAACGTGCACCTTTGGCTAGCCGAGATGCCAGCAAAGGAAAAAAACCTGGCAGAGGCAGCAAAAACAAAGAAGTGCAGGTTGAGCCTGAGCAGAAAGGAGCGCAGAAGAAACCACCAAAGGCCAAGGCCAAGGCGAAAGGAAAAGCAAAGGCTGCTGCAAAGAAGACGGACAGCGCACGTGGCGCTGGAGTCAAAAAAGTTGAAAAAACAAAGCTCAAGAAAAGAGCTGAGAAGAAGGAGATCCCTGAGACCAAAGAGTCAAACAAGGACGACGGCAAAGAGCAGTCAGAACCCAAGGAGAAAGCTGAGCCAGAGGAATTGCTGAAGAAAAAGTTGCACAGTGTGCCTTGGCATCTTGAGAGATGTTTTATATAGTATCCTTCATCTTCATTTGTCCTTTTTTCCACTGTGGAATTATCATTTTGGTTAGCAGCAGCTATAAACCCAAGGTCTACTCGTCAGCCTGGTGCAAAGCCAGAAGTCTGGACATAAAAGGTGCAGATCGCAAGGCATATGCGCAGAAGGTTCGTGATGAGTTACTTGGGTTCAAGTCAAACGGTCTGTAAAACTTGCAAGTGCTAATTGGTTTTGCACATTACTCCGGCACAGAACATGCACCTCACAATCTCCATGCACTTCGCTTGTGTGTCATAAGTCATAGCTGTTTGCACATGTTTGCACTATATTCTAAGGTGGATGGCTGAGAATGGGGATGTCTTTCTTGCTGCTGTTCGACATCAGCAGTGAGTGGTACGCTTTGGTCACCTAAGGGCCATACAGAATGCTAGATCTTTAGGATCTGAAAGGTGATGGGAATTTGAATTTACATTCAATGAGTTCCCAGTTTATTTGGGGTTTTACTTGTCCAGCTGTGTTACATAAACACAGCCTGCCGCCAAGATTCAAAGATTCGAGGTGCGATCGGAAGTGGAAAACAGAGCCATAAGTGGGAGCGGCGACTGCACCCCCTGGTGAACATGACAACATGATTAGATGCCCCTTGGATAATTGATTCTCAAAGACCCACTCTCAATATGCACAAGAGCCACTTCCAAATGGATTGGCATATATATATATATATATATATATATATCTATTTATATATATATATAGATATATATATATATATGCATGTATGTTTTTTTCCATGTATATATATATATATATGTGGTGCAAAGTAAGATATGCAAAAAGAAAATCAATTGTAAGATCTGCTGCAGGAATATCATAGCCCACCAGTGGTATGCTAGAGAATGCATGCAACACCCACCGTGGATCATCTGGCCAAGCTTTGAAATCGTACCGGTTGAGAACGGAGGTCAATGGAGGTCAAGAACATGTTTGAGCCCTTCCAACTAGCATTTCTTGGTGGTTTTAAGCTGTGCTTCCAATCCAACTGTGTGCGGCTCGGCAATGCTTGGGGATCTGTTGGCGGTTGCGCCACCGGATGGAGAAAAAAACGCATGCTTGTACTATAATTGAGTCATTGGGGATCATCATCCCGTCTATAACCATTTCTATGGTTGAAAAGTCATTGAAATCTTGAAACCACCAAATGAGTCCCAATACAGTGGACAAATTCACTGGGTTTTGCCCCCTCAGCCTTTGCTCCAAAAGGGAGAGCTTAAGTTGACATTGCAACCCTGCAAATTGTGGGGCTAAATACTCCTATTTTGTAACTTCCGCAACTTACAATCGAAGCCAAACAAGAATTTCATCAGGATTTGCAATCGATCATGTTTGTGGATAGAAAATCTTGCCAGTATTGCAATTAACATTGCATATTTGCATATTTAGACACTGATTTAGATACGAAGTGACTAAACTGATGCCACCCTTTGTGATGCCACTTAGCTCCCCAGCGGGGAAGACTTCGGCAGTGGTGAGCTGGGCCTGGTAACCAGGGACAACTCACCATCTCAATCGCTCATAACTGTTCATAACTGCCTCTTAATATTGTTATAAGTGATAAGGTATTGTCCATTGAATATATGATATAATTGCTCATTGGTAATTGTGAATTGCTAAAACTATCTAAAATTGTTTTAAACTATATGTTTCACATTATGTATAGTGACGGAACGAAACTTAGAATATTGGACCTTGGACATTTGATGCTGTTTTCCAAGTTGCCACTGATCCGAAACCATATTTTAGATATCATAATTCTTAATTAATATGGTTAACAAATCATTATGATCATTGTACAAATAAATGGTTGATATGTTTTTTTTAATATGGTTAAAGTTAATATTGGTTAATTTTTTTTTTAAAATTTAACTAACCATACTATGGTTAAAAAATATGGTTAAAGTTAATATTGTTGCTTGTTCACATTGGTTAATTTCTGGTTCATTTCTTCACTCGTCCCGTCATGGATGAATTGTGGCGGCGCTCATCCCTAGAAATCATCGAGCGCTCGCGGTTCCCAGGTACGAATCCCTCTGGTAATGACTAACATAGCTATTGAAAATGGCCATAGAAATAGTGGATTGATTTTCCCATTAATAGCATGGTGATTTTCCATAGTTATGTGGCTGTTTACCAGAGAGTACATTTCTCTACATGTCTCTCATCTACTAGGAACATTATCCCACATAGCATTTCTAAAATGCATTAAAAAAAGGATATTTAAGGATCAGTTCAGTTCGCCCACGAAAAAAAGCCCACCAACATCCCCTAAGAATATCCAATAGTCTTCGCATCTTTTTAATACTGTCAAGTTGAGATTAAGAATGACCCCCCCAATTAACTCTTCTTTGCACTTATATAATAGTATGCGTGAAATTGGCTAATTGGGGGAGGATTAACCCATGATTCTCACATTAGTGGCAACAATATAGTGGTCAAATTCACCCATATTCAGGCCTCTAAAGGAACTTCACAATTCTGTCAATTGGTATATGTCAAAATGGCGCTTAAAATTGGATAAAATTGGTAGATGGTGTACAAATTGCTCTAAACCTCCATTTACATCGGGGTAGGTATTTGGGGAGGACTGTAAAAACCATTGAAAGACCTATTTTACAGAGGACCCAAGTCCACTACTTTTGTAGTGGAAATTCCCTCCAGGATCCATTTACATTAACATAAATTAACCCAATTTGCTCCGTCGACGCGTTGGGCCGCCTGGAGTTGGGCCGCGAATTGGCCGAGCCGCTGTCGCGTTCGGAGCCCGCCTCACGGGAGGACGGTTGGGACACCTATAGAGGTTGGGGATTTTCGGGAAAAAAACAGGTAAACACATTAGAAATCATTAGAACAGGTAAACTCATTTAATGAGTAACAAAAAACTATTGAACATGGCCATTTGATAAAAATGTTGATTTACTCATTCAAAATGCTGATGTTCCGTAGTTTTTTATATGTTTACCAGAGGGTAAGCTGGCCAAAAATGATGAATCTTCATGAATCTCCAGATGTTATGGCCAAAGAAGTGAGTCAAGTACATTTGGAACTAAGCTGGTTCGGATTGATATCCTCATGTTGTGGCCCCAAAAAATACTGTAGACTTAATTCACTATTTTCCAGTTTTTTTTTATCCTTTTTCCAATATCATGAAACGATTGAGCATACTTTGTGTTCACACAGTTGTGTTAAACGATGTTAAATGTACTGTAGATGGATAATTGTATGCTAAACAGTGATTAGATAGCAGGGATAGCAACACTATCCGACACCGAACTTCTTTAGATTTCCCTGGTAAACGTTTCGGGGTGTAACCTGCAACAAAAGCAAGGAAGAACCACCCACCGCATCGTGAAAAATGCAACAGTTGAACTGACACCGATGTACATGAGCAGCAGAAAAGGCATTACAGTACCGTACCTATATTTCAAATATCTTCAAAATTCTCTTTCATGCGGCAAACATGTCATTTTTTTGTTTGCACTTCTTTGGCTCGACGTACACCGTCACTGAGTTACCGACAGCTACGGCCAAATCATGTAGCTCCCATTAGAAAACCAGGAGGGACATGCTATTACTTCGTCAATACATGATGGCTACAAATGTCGTGACATTGATTCCCTGACAAGACTTATAACAGAATATAAAACATAACAGAACATAATATAATACACAGTAATACATACAATACACACATAAATATATGTATATATATATATATATGTGTGACAAAGCATGCCCTCCACTAGTTCCAAGCAAGAAAACATTTACATAAAACATATAATCAAATGATGCTCAAAAATCCCCAGCAAAGAGGAAACTCAATCGCCAGTCTCCCCCCAAAAAATGTTCCAAAAGCTACCTTTTGGTAATTTAACATATAGCATCATATAGCTATTGAAAATCGCCCATAGAAATCGTTGATTGAACGAACTTAAAGATGGTGATTTTCCAGTTCGCTACGTTAGTTTACCAGAAAATATATGGAACATGGTAAATCACCATCTTTAAACTAACATAGCGAACTGGAAAATCACCATCTTTCAGAGTAGACAAAGTGAGTTTACCTCCTGTGATTCCTCGGCGGACCCGAGGCCCCATGGGCCCCACACCGACTCCGCCACCGAAGCTGCATCGGCAGCGGCCTTGGTTCTTTTTTAGCAATTTTTTTGAAACCAAATCCTCCAAAAACTCCAAACAAATAGAAAAGTGACATACCATAAAAGAGTAAAGAGTTCTGAAGTTACTTGTCCATCATTTTGAGACTTACTATGTCCAATCGCTCTCTGAAGCTGGTCCAACCACCCACACATCTGATTCAGTGCCGCTGGTGCCATGCGCTGTAACCCAGCAAGTTGGCTTAACAAACCTGAATTATCCCGAATCAACTATAGACTATAGAGGGTCGGTTAAACATATATATATATATATATATGTTACATAAATAAATAAATATATACTATGTTTCCTCACTCAAGCTCACCTCTGGGCCGGCAACCGAGCATTCTCCTGTTCAGCTGCCTCTAACAATTCCGCAATGAGCTGGTGGGATTCAGCCAAAGACCAAAACTCTTCTTCCCGTTCCTGGCACCGCTGGCACTTGGCTGGACGTTCAT
>Ga0126342_10001583_pt1 | contig 32589 bp, 28 predicted proteins | sample Cyp1metagenome_FD_92528 | JGI IMG/M metagenome (GOLD analysis project Ga0126342, IMG submission 92528) | Coral microbial communities from Lord Howe Island, Old Settlement Bay, Australia - Cyphastrea 1 metagenome | ecosystem: Host-associated > Invertebrates > Cnidaria > Coral ...
AAATGAAACCCCTAATAGAAGTATGCGTATATGTTCCATGGGGCCGGGGGATTTTATAACTTATGTAAACCCTAATGAAACCCCTAATAGAAGTATGCGTATATGTTCCATGGGGCCGGGGGATTTGATAACTCATGTAAACCCAAAATGAAACCCCTAATAGAAGCATGCGTATATGTTCCATGGGGCCGGGTGATTTGGAACCAATGGGTTGCTAGCTCCGCTCACCCTCGGAAAACGAGGGGATATTTACATCGTCCTAGCCCTATTTTGAAATCGGAGGGGGGGACACATTTTGCAATTGTTTTTTTTTTGGTAGGTTGGTCCAACTTGCTGATTTTCATTGATTTTCAATTACGTTTCCTTCCACTCCTCTGAGCCTCTCCCCCCAAACCTCCAAAAATCACCACAAATGGACGGGCAGCGCCTCGCTTAAAACCAGTTGTTTTATGCAAGGCAGTCAGTTGTGCTGTTTGGGAAGGTTTGGAAGGGAGAAGAGAGGAAATTATTGAAAAGTAGCCGGTGCTCATCACACTCTAGAAGCGATAGGTTTCTGCAGGCATAGGTTTCAGATGAAAAGCAGTGGCCGACATGCATGGTTTACTGATTAATCAATTAATGGATGATTGTCTATTGCCCAAAAGAAGCTGATAGTCGTCCGCCCATGAGTATCACGTTTGACTCAAATCCATGATGCGATAAGGCCTTTCCAGTAGAAAGTCAAATATTGTCAGCCTTCAACGCTCATCAAACCAACTCTGAAACTCTGCTGAACCACTTTATTTTCCATAGCAGGAGTCACCTGACACATGAAAAAACAAAGTCTCTGTGGGAAGAACGCAAAGGTAATACATCATGTAGTTTGTAGGGATAAGCATGCATGTCCAAGTTGTTTTTTGTATTCAACAGGGTGCCATGGTTTTGATCTTGATCCACACCTGTGCCAATATTGCAACATTTGGGATCGGCTCTTATTATCGATATACCAACAGCAAAATCGTATGGAGGGTTAAATTTTGTTAAATTCTTGACAATTTGACAGAACAAACTTTTGACGTACATTGGTACCTTCTTCTTTTGTTTTATCCATATTTGTGTGAGTCAACATGGTTGAAGACCATTGTAGTATTACAGAAGCACTTTTGTCAGAGATGTACACGAAACACTGTAAAGCGCTTGGGTTTCCTGCAAACGCGATAATTGCACAAAGCACTAGAAACCGATATACCCCCCCCAAAAGCGATAACCTTGATGATAGATAGGGATTACTGAGATGTCAAGGACTTTGATGGGATCTCATTACGGGTGTCTTCACTCCCGTGACCCTTCAGGAGTGCATCAGGGTTGTGGACCTGGAAGTGTTTATGTTCGACAGCTGCAGTGGTCCGAAGGGGAGTCCCTGGGTCGGGATTGTGGCCGGATGAAGCCATCCTGAACTCCTGAAATGCCACGTCGGCCATTTTTGTTGGTGGCCCTTCTGCCAGAGGGTAGTTCCAAAGGACACACAAAAAAAAAAAAACTTTAACAGCACGTTTATGACCCAAAGGTAGTTGGCTTGGAATCCATGCAGAATCCATTCATTCTTGGTTTAACTTGGTTTGGTAAGCCCGGTAAGTCTCCAATTTGTTCCCAGCCCCTGCGAAATCCCTTAACCAAGGCGCCGGACCTTTCAGGGACACATAGATGGCACTTTCGAGGCCGGGTCAGGTTGCAGCGGTTCACCTGTGCCCATCATGTTCCATCCATATATTTTTTTTGCATGTTGGTGTTTTAGTGTTTTATTTATACTTTATGTCCGCTCGTTTTTGTTTTTAGTGATCCACAATTTGACCTTTTTGTTTTTTGCGAGGGGCTTCAGCTTGGAGCATCCCCGTTGTTGGCCACCATCCCTACAACCCGGACCCTTCGCAATTGGATGCGCTAATGGTAGTGAGCTGTGATTTGCTCATCCCGCTGCATAGATTATGTGATGTGGGGTTACGGGGTTTGTTTGGAAATCGGTGCCTGAGAATCTAGGGAATCGGTTAAGCATCGATTCCGTACAAGGATTGCTCTTTGAGGGCCCCATTTTCACACCCAGCATGCTGTGAATATGTTCCCGGTTGATCGGTCACCCATGGTCGACCAACTTCCCTGATTTGTGTTGCCAGGAGTTCAAGGGCAGGAAATTCGAGATGCTTTGGATGCAATCATTGTGAGACAACAGGGAAACCACCTAGATGTGCACTTTAAATCACTTTAATGCAGGTTCAGTTTGTTGCCAGAAAATGGAGATATGTTGGCCTAACCACAGCCAATTGGCCACGACCAGGGTGCAGAAATCTGAGCCGGTGCTCAAGCCTTGGGTGCTTTGTGCCAGCAGCTGCTAGTTTTTGCCAGCACAATGATGTAATGTCTGTGAATTGTAGTGATTTAGCGGGTGCTTTCGAACACTTCAACGACTTAAGTCGCCCCCACTCAAGCGTCGGATTGCAGATGAGTATGTTTAAGAATTGGTTATGGAATTTGATTGTTTGTTTTGAATATATATATATATAATTATAATATATATATAATTTATATCTATATATAATTCTTTATATTATATATATATATATATACATATCATTTCCCTACTGCAACTCTATTTTTTTGGGGGGTGCACCCATCTTTAGACACCCCAGCATCCGGAAACCAGCTATGCTGGAGGGGTTATAGATTTCTTGCTGGTGCCATATTTGCGCTGATGATCCTGCTAAGCGGCCGGTATTCCCAAGTTATGAGTCATGTGAATGAACATCTTTCACCACACTTGTTGGCTGTATCATATCAGTTATATTAGCCATATATGATAGTGTGGCATGTGGGTAGAATGATTGAGATACCATGGTATCTCAATCATTCTGCCCACATGCCACACTATTATTTTTTATGTGCCTTAGCTTGCATCAAGACCCCCAATGTTGGTGTTGGTTCACATGCTGTTCCCAGTTGTTGCTGACAGGAATAAGGAAACTCATCTATGTGAGGGAGAATGATGGATGACGTCCTGCAGATTTACCTTTAAACATTTTTTTAAAAAAACATCCATTCAACGTTGTGTCTGTTGGTATACCGGCCCGTTTTGTATGACTTGGACGACTTGCACCCGCCCATCTTTTTTTCAGATCCAGGACATCCTTTTATGCTTCGACTTCCATGGCCTTTTGTGACGCTGCTACCTGGCAGAATGGGGCAGAGATTACATGATATTACCATAAGTTAATGCGTGTGATTATCGGTATGGACGATGTGGGAGGGTAAGTGAAGGTTGATATACCTTAACCATCCTTAAGCATCCTTAATCAAGCCATTTAGTCCCCAAGTGTGAAGATCATTGCCTCGTCGAAGCTGCCTGGCCAGTTGGAAGTTTGCGGCATTGGCCAAAGCCAAGAGGACGTGACCAACGTTGATGTGGAGTGCTCTGAGCGCCGATGTCCTGGTTGTAACATGGTTATGGACTAGGTCACTAGGTGTGGTGTGTTGCTGATCGTTTGGAGATTGGTTGGCCTTTATATTTCCATGGGATGGGGGAGTCACCAAACTTCTACTTCAAGGTGACTTGATAGTGGAATCAAAGCAAATTTGCATAGGAAAAGCATCTAGAACCTGTGGATGATGTGATCAAGGCGTTGTAGTGAGTTTCCATCCATGGGATGGCCAGTCATCAATCCATCCATGGATAGGATTTTTGCATAGCCATTCTATTGTAAGCAAAAAAATATGCTATGGATGACAACTCAACAAACCATCATCTACCATCTACCATCATCTATCTCCAGTCCACTATTGATTTCCGAAAAATGGGGTTCTCATCAATAGGATGACGAGAAATATCCCTATTGATATTGTGCACGTGTGAGTTCCCCCATCTACCATTATCTATCCCCAGGATGTGTCCAGCCTCTTCTGTTCCGAGTTCGTAGCGGAGGTCTTGCAGCGAGGAGCGACGCATTTCTTCTGGGTTTGCTTCAGGGTGATTTTGTATTTTTACCAAGATGAACTCCAGAAACTTTGGGAATCTCTTGGAGATATATAGGTTCTTAGATACGTTGCTGTGCTTTGCTGTTGTTTGGGTTTTTTCTTTTAAGGCTGCTAAGAATCCAGTGTTGCGATATCCCTTTCTGGTCTCTGATCTTGCTTTTCTTGCATCCCGAACTCAAATAAAAATAAAATAAGATGTCAAATTCCCAACACCTCCGTTTCAACGGGGATTGAAATTTCCAAGCCATTCATATCCCATGAATCCCGCAGAATTGATGTTTAGACCACTCTGTTTCACCATTTCCAACTATTAACTCCCAGGTCTTCCTCGACGAAGTTCAATTTTGTTGTTAGTAATGACAAGGTAAATCAATTTTCTTTGGAAGCATCCTTGTTTTGCAGGGTTTATGATTACTGTGCTGGTGGCTCTGAACCTTCATGGCTCTTCAAATACCCAAAGCGTGAAAAGTCCTGAAAAGCCCGTGAAATCACCCTGCAAAGCCTGTGAGAAGACTGTGAAAAGCCAGTGAAAACCAATGAAAACAATTTTACTGTCAATCTGTCACTTACTTGTGCTGAACTTGACTGGAATGTGCTACTTGCCGGTAAAATCCTAAAAATACAACGGGTCAAATACCGGTTTTCAGTGAAAACATGGTTTTATTCAAATGACACAGTTAAACTTCGTCTTTGGACGGACGGGGTATCTCAAAGAACCCAATGAAAAGGCTGTGGTCGCAACCCCAGGAGGGGTCCTGCCCAAGACCAGGGCCTCTTCAGAGAGATTTGGCCGCAGATTTTAGAGGCTGCAAACCCACAGACAAATGAGAGAATTGGGTTTTTGGAACATTATGAATTGCTGGAATTGTTGCAATGTTTGGGTTTCCAGATCAAATTTTTGTGGAAATTATCCGGAAAGGAATGTTGGCAAAGCATTATTGCAGCGCCTAGGTGTCAATGTCAAATCAAGCATGGCAGTGTGACTAAGACTTAACTTTGAATTCAAATTTCTGACACTAGGTTCTAGTTGCCCCGGCTACGACTTTTTTTGTTGCAAAGATAGTTTGCCAGAGATGTTTCTGCCGCAACCCCAGGTTCGTACCCATGGATTTCTGGAGCAGCGATGGGCAGCATGTGGAACAGACCAGCTTGCTTGGCGGAGTAGCTCTTGCTCCAGCACGTCTGATTCAGACTGTCACCTTGTGAAAGCAGCTCTATATAGATGATTGATAATTGATTTAGATGATTGTTCTTGCAGCGTATGAAGCATCATTCAACCAATTTCTCACAGTTTGGGACACAGTGCTTCATCATCCTGGGCTGCTTACCGCAGCTGTTGATTCGATTTATCAAGCAGTTGCAATTGCAGGGCACGAGTCGCGCTGCCTGGCACCTCCACCAGTGAACTGATGTGAAACGCACAAAGTTTGCAAAAGGCTTAGGTCCCTGGAGACTGGTGATGAAGTTTTCCAGTCTGCCTGCGGTTGCCTAATCTGCATGGCTGTGTGTTGATGAAGGCATTGGATGCCGGATGGAAAAAGACAATGATCGTGTAATCGTGTTCCTCCGATTTGGCTGGTGGTCGCTGTGTTTTGGTAAGACAGCCCTCAGCGGACTAACCTGGTTCTTTTTGCTACTTTGGTGGCTCAAGCACCAACTAGCGCTGTCTGAAGTGCTCAGAGGTGGTTGATGTTTTAGCACATTCCACGCCACCAGCCCCACCTCTGGTTGCAATGCTTGAGATCCCAATTGGGTGTTGAGTGCCTCGGCCTATCGAGGTATTTCCATGTCCTGATAGTCTGGCGGCGTGCCATGGAATGAAGCGGAAACGTGCGACGGAGACATGGGAACGGCAGGCAAGAGGGGCAGGGACCAACCCCCCTCCATCGGGGTGGTTGGCTGATGTTGGCTGAATCCCTTGATTAAAGCATCATGTAGCATGTTCTAAGTAGGTTTGAGTTTAGGGCTACGCGGCTACCCATATTGGGCACCCTCCTTGTGGTCAAAACGCGTTCCTGGCTGGTGGTTACCTTACTATTCTACATGTGCCATCCCCGAACGTGATATGATTGTCTCATTTCATTTTTCAATATGTTTCATATGTTTGGGTCCAGGTTCTTAGGAGGCATCCAGTAGACGTTTACACAATGACTGATGATTGCTTTAAGTCAGACCTGTTTCTTCTTGTTTCTTTTTAATGTAGTTGCGTCCGTGCCACACATAGTAGGAACGCATAAATTGAGAATATTGCCATATATTCCCATTCAGAATCTCAAAAGATGCAGGTCCAGACACTTCTCCGTGACACCTTAGACCCTGCACCTGGCGGCAGGGTCTCCGCGGCGTGCGCTATTTCGTGCTGGACGAAGCAGATCGGATGCTGGACATGGGCTTCATGCCGCAGGTCAGAGTGGCTGGGCACCTCTAGGGGCACGTTGTGCGGCGTTTTCCATGGGGCCAAGGGTGGGAATAACTATCCATTAGCCAGCCATTTTATATAGTGTACAGTGCCTTTTTGATTCATAGTCTGATCAATGGCGCATTTTTTTGGTTGAGGGATGATATCCATGTAATAGGGATTGATCTAGCCATTATGAGGATTCACATACTACCATCATTTAATCACGGCATACATACTTGAGCTGTAACCCCCGGAAGATAGAAATCAAATTAATTCCCATTAGTTTGCCAGTTTCAAGTTTCAACTTTCAAGTAGGATTGTTCTTTTTCATATTTTTTCATATTTTTTCATCCAAAAGGGGCCTGCCTTGGACTTTCCAGAGCTTTCCAAGGAGATCGTCGGCTTGATGCCGCCCAGGGAGTGGCGTCAGAATCTGCTCTTTTCGGCCACCTGGCCCTCGGCGGTTCATAGCCTCGCAGGCCCACGGGACGAAACCGGTGGGACGTTGGATGGGACGTGAAGGGAGCCGGAGCTGCTGATTACTGGTGGGTGATTGAATCATATAAATTCATATATATATATATATTATAACATATAAATCTGGATATTATATACTTATATATATAATCATATAATATCATATATATATATATATATAGATATATGTGTGTATAATATTATATAGTGAGTATATGTATCTCGGATATACGTGTATATATATATATATAAATCACCTGGTTGGTGGTTTTAAACATTGTCATGTTTCAACCATAGAAGTGATCCCCAGGGGAGTTGGTTTCCCAGCAACCAGGAGGGATCCATTTCCTCCCAAGAAAAGAAAGGGGAAGCCAAGGAGCTAGAGCAATATGTGATGCTTCATTGTTGGAAACCATTTCTTAGATGTCCAAGCGAAATCAAGTTATGACGTTATTGGATATCTAAGAAGTGGACATCTAATATCTTACCATGTTGTTTCTTGCTTCTTACCATCGTAGACATCTTACACTCAGGTTATTGAGATTAGGTATGAAAACAATCCAGGATAGATGATGGGTGATGGGCCTGTTGGATGGCAAACTCGCCAGTGGAGAATCACCGAATCGCCAACCAACACAAGAAGAACCAGCAATAAGAGCGGGGGTACAAGTAACCGGGGTCCAGCCCATTGAAGGCACATGATAGCCCTCAGGGGGGAAATAGGATCTGTTATTTGAATTTAATTGATCTATATACAATTACCATCCGAACCAAGGACTACAAATTTGCAGTACTTTGATGAAAAGACAATCTTTTGAGCATGTTTCAATAAAAGGTTGTCTTTCTCCCCAAAGTTCATTTGTTCTTGCAAATTGCTGAAAACCCCTACTCTTCATGGTTTTGGAAGGGATCTTAAAAGATATACTTAGATAGTTTTGATATATATTTATCCTGATGCATTCTTATTTACCACGCCATTTTATATCTATTATGTTATTATGTGTCCTCATTTTTGAACAGTCCCATCCAGGATGCACACAACATTACAGTATATATGGTGCCAAGAAACGAGGAAACAACCCCGGCGATTAGTCATTACAATTTTGATCGTGTTCATGGTGCCCAGATAGTTGTATTTTCTGGGACTTGTAGAAAAAAAATCGTAGTAATCCGTAGAAATCCCATAGAAAAAAAGTAGTGCAATTGGAAAAAGATCCGTTTTGGAAAAAGTGTGCCTTTTGCTAACCCGTAGAAAACCCGTATTTTAGCGATGGAAGCCCGTAAAAATCCGTCCGAAACAATCGTTTTTGATGTCCTGGAATAATGTGCTCCCGTATGTTTCTTAAGCCTTCTGAGCATGTCTAATAGCTTCAAATTCGATGGTCTCAATTGATGAAACACTCCTGACGATGTCAAGGTAAAACAAAGAAGTGGATTGTATCCTGTCAAAGTTCCATAAATGTCTCTTCAGGATGGCTTTTGGATGGTATGATGATAGAATTAACATTTTTGGCACAGTCTTGGAAATAGCTGATTTCCAACAGTTCGACTTTTTTGGAGAAAAAACAACAGGTGTTTCCTAGGTGTATGCATTTTCAAGGGTTGTTGGATCCCATGATATATTCAGTGTGTGTATAAATTATAAATCATAATAACAACAGTAATAATACTAATTATATATATACATGTAGATATTGTATATATATATATTAGATATTTATTAGATATTGTATATATATATACTAGATATTGTATATATATATATATATGTTTTATATATTATTACAATAATGTATTCTTATGTGTCAGAAGATTTCTACACATGTTATTGTCTAAACCTGAGATGACAGGCGAGATTTTGGGCAAGTCCGGCATCCCAGGCCTAAGATCTTTGGAGGTTTCCATCATGGGGGTACCCCAATAGCTGGATTGTTTTTTGATGAGAAAATCCTAGAAAATCCATGGTTTACAAGGGAAAATCCTAGAACATCCGTAGTTTACAAGGGAAAATCTTAGAAAATCCATCTATAATTGGATGATGATTTGGGGTTAGCCTCAGTTAGCCCCATGGATTGGAAATCTATATGCCAGAATCATGTGAATGCAGCAGTTGTAGTCTTGGAGGTTTCCAAAGGGTTGCGTTTCAGTGCGCAAATATCCTCAGAACTCAGTTTTAGGTTGGAGCACTGACATGCTCTGCTGAGAGGGGGGGTGCGCTGTCAAGCTTTCATAGTGGGGGAGCTTGACAGTCATGATATGTCTTGAGCAGAATGAGAAGAGCTGTGCTGTGATGCGAAATCTGCGCAAGAGACGTTTCTATGGGACTTGATATCGGCCTTCCAGCCACAGCATGTCATGTCGCAGCATGTTGTAGCCAGCTGAGGACACCCGTTCGCATCCGCATTGCATCTTGGTGGCCGGAAAAAGGCGTTGTATCATTTAGGTAGGATTCTTTGATATGTCAAGATGATAAGATGGAAAACCAGGTTTCTTCCAGATCTTTGTGACTTGCTGGCAGTTACCTGGTTTGTAGTGTTGACCATCTGTCTGTTTGGGTGTAATTCTGCACCCAGAGCTGCACGCAGATGGGTAGCTGGATAGTATTCATTTGAGACAGAAGCGTGTCATTGCTTGCAGGCATGTGACAGTATGTGACAATTCAGCAACCCCCCAAAAAAAGAATAAAACACATAGACGTGTATGTAATAGGATTAATAGGTGTTGTTGAAATAGTGGAATTACATTTGCTATTGCTTGGTCTGTTTGGTAGTTACGTTGCTATCCTTACTTGGAGGAAGCTGCTGGGTTTTTCAGGATCAATCCGGAGACGATGAGCTCAGTGCCAACACGAGCGTGACGCAGATTGTGGAAATTCCACGTCCCTCGGCGCGAGAGCGCGTGCTAAAACGAAACGGAAGAACAGTGGCAAAACAAAGGGCATCAAAAGGCACACATGACATATATATATTTATTTATTTATTTATGTTTATTTATTTATATACAGTGCATTGATGCATGCATTTATTTATTTACTGTACTAATTATTTAGTTAGTTATATGTCAGGGAGGGTTTGCATTTGCATATGATCATCCGTTGTTCCGTTCATATTAAACACACCCAAGAAATAAAACATGTTTTAATATGGTTGAATAGGGGATTGAATGGATTTGTTTGGAATCATGGAATGGGGGTGTTTCATATTACGGGGGATGATATATTTAATGCACATTATGCATATATGTGTCCTTGTGGCTTCCGAGGTGAGAAGAAGAAGCCCGCACGTCTCCTGGAGATTTTGAAGGAGCACGGGGATAAGAAGACCCTGATTTTCGTCAACACCAAGAAAGGCGCGCCACGCGAATGTCAGACTTTGTCTTCAGCTTCTGAAGACACCCCGAAAGAAAGCGTATTAACATGGAGCCCAAAAAGAATCCATAATAAAGATGGTATGCAACCTCCACTAGACGTATAGAAAATCAATTGCCATAGGAGGTCGCTATAGGCCATTTGCCATGCTTGCCAGGAGCTGCATCTCTAGCGGATGAGCTGCGCAGAGCCGGTGTGGTTTTTTGGACCAAGGTTGGGGAGTGGTCGTACGAGGTGGTGCCCAGTGAAAAGTTAGTTGGCCCATTCATGAATCATCAATCCTATAGTTACTTCATGGTATGTCATGTTCTTTTGTAGTTTCTGTATATATATATATAAATAGTTTTTCTGGATGCCCAAGTTGCAAAGTAGCCCCTGTCTGGCAGTGTACATAGCTGACGCTCTGATGGGCAACCTCATCGCCTGACACTTTACGATGGTCTCAACTTTCTCAACCCAGTGATTCGCCAGTTGGATTGGCCATCCCAAAGTATGTCAAATTTTGGTCTTATGAACTAGCGGGGCAACCTTGTGACAATGGAATAAAAAACAATTTAGTGTTGTTCCGTTGCCCTGCATCCACTATATATATTATTATTATTAATTATTATTATTATATTTATATTTACATTTATATTTATATACGCGCTTTAACCATGCTAATGAAATGACAGTATCGCAGTATGGCTATTGAATCACGCGCTGCTGACAATCGCTCCTGAATGCATGATCAAGCACAGAATTCGGATTGGTGGCTTCAACCCCGCGCAATGATGAAAAAGTCAATTGGAAATCATCCCTTTTCTGGGTGGGATTCATGATCTAGATCAAGGGGGGTGGGAAAAAATATGCATATCGTCAACAAAGGAAATTTAAATTGTGGTGATGTCCAGTATGGCAGTATGGATGTTTTTTGGGATAGGTTCCACATTGAATTTCATGAACAGAAGCTTACAAGCCCCAAACTGTCGTGATCATTAGCGTTTCTTCCTCCTTGGGCAACCCAGCACCATGGAGATGGCAAGGTTCCTTGTGGCGAGATTCACGGCAACCTTACGCAGCAGGAGAGACAAAAAGCACTAGAAGACCCCCGACAGAGATGGCAAAGTTTTCAGCGATTCACTGTCCAATATTTCAATAACTAATCACCATTATTAGCCACTATTAACCATTAATCACTCATAATCACTATTAATCACTATATTATTTCAATATTATCAATGCATCCGTTTCCTCTTGGAAAAGAAAGAGCTTCGACACATTTCGCCTTTCCGCACTGGCTCCATGAAGAGCTTTATGCGCGCTGAGCAACTTGAGCTGTGGGGTAATCCTTGGAAACCCCGGCAAAAATGCACTGCTTGGCGGACGACTTGCGTAATGATTTCAAATGGAACCCCTCGGCCAGTTCAGTGTTCCGGCCAATGCCTGGATCAAATGGGGATGGCTTAAAGTTTTCAGAGGACAGAAACCTGTTAGTTTACCATAAGATGCCCCAGGTTCAATTTAGTTACTGAAATTCCATTTGTGTTTTGACATTTTTTTCATAAGATCATGTAAAATTTGCCGTTTTTTCTTGAACATAACAGATTTTTTGAGTGGCCACAGATGGCTCCATCGGACGAGGATTTCACCAAGGGCTCCAGCAAGACACTGGTGGCCACAGATGTGGCCGCCAGGGGTTTGGACGTGGAAGATATCACACTGGTGGTGTGCTGCTTGGTAACCTTTCGGGTGGCACTTCAGGAGATTTTTTTTGGGCACCGGTTCTCAAATGCTAAAATCTGGTTGGTGGTGGAACCATGGAATCTTATGACTTTCCATATATTGGGAATGGAATAATGACACTGACGAACTCCATCATTTTTCAGAGGGGTAGGTATACCACCAACCAGCTACCCCTTGCATTACTCCTTCCTGCCAGGCTTTTTTTTCCATGGGAATTCTATAGGGGGAAGCATGTGGGAATGTGGAATGGGGGGTCACATCATTGGAGACCGCTGGCAAGTCCATTTGCTTTGGGGTGTCTTCGATTGGGGGTCGAGCATTGCATCGACCCTGGACCAAGAATTGGAAGCCAGCAGTTCCAGACAATTTGGATGCCAAGTTGCCTTTTGGTTCATGATTTCATGTGTGCATTTTCATCCTATCTTCTTGCAGACCCTATACTATATATATATTTGACATATCTTTCATGTGTGGCCCATGCGTTCCCATATATGCAGAAGGTCAAGCCTTGCATTGTTCCTCCAGGTCCGCTAGTTCCCAGATGGTGGTGGCCTCCCAGAAAGTTTCCAAGATTTACATCCATTGACCCCAAAAAATGACCCCATGGTCAGTAAGCATACGAAATAACATATTGGAAGCAGCCTGACTAGGGTCAGCCCTTAGGTTATGATTTCCCTGACTCCATGGCCGGACTTTTGGCAGCAATTCCGTGAGCTTTTCACTGTTTCCACGTGCAGTACACCTTGCGAATCGAATTGTCATGTGCGCACCAACACTTGCCTTTAGAAGAATGTGTGTACTGTATATTATATATATATGTATACATGTGTGTGTTTTTCCCTGATGTGGTGTGGAATGTTGCGAACACACGGCGGAACCATGTTTGGATTCCATCCCAGATAGTCCCTGAATATCCATCAGCGATTGTCCGACTTAATAGCTTATGTGGGGAGTCGGATATTTGATATTTACCCAATTTGCCAATTATCTTTGCATTCTGGAAAGTCATACCCAAGAAAAGGTGTTTCTTCTTCATAGGATGTGCCACATGATCCACATGGGTTCGTCTGAAAGTACGCTGACTCCCAAGTTAATTCTTTCTCAACATTTTCCGCATCAACGTCCCAACATTTGGAGGTATACCATTGTCAGACACATCCAAATATCCATATCATCACTATCCATGCATTTAATCCTTATATTCATTGTTAAACATACGATAATTTTGCAGGTCCCCATGATAGTTCCAAAGTCCGTCAGGCGGCATGGAAGACTACGTGCACCGCATTGGTCGCACGGGACGCGCTGGACGTCAAGGGCTCGCAGCGCCCTGGCTTGGTTCACCAAGCGAATTCCCTCGTTCATGGTATATATATATATATATCTCTCTCTCTCAACAGTATATCAATAATTTTCCTGGGCTTCAAAATCCAACTTATCTAATTATAATTGTTGATATGGTTTATACAGGGCATTCTATATATGGGGTTATACTCAGAGATTTGTTGGGGATTGCTGTAGCCGAGAACTGGGATAATCTATTTTCCAATCAGCATAGTGAGATGGGATTAACAGAGGAAATTTGCCCACATCTACCATGCATGTTGGCTTTATCTATACCCAAATAGGGATTAAACCACACATGGTGACTTCATCCATAATATTCATACAACTTGGGATGTACCCATCATCCATGATGATGTAAAGGAAATTGGCAATACGCCAAGTATAAAATGAGGATACCATGGGGAAAATAGAAGGAACATACAGTAGCGGAATGCATAATCAAAATGACGTGATATAGGAAGTGCCATATCTACTGTAGATATAGAACATTATAGAACATGTTATGTTTGCTACAAAGCCAAACATGTCTGTCTTTGTGACATCATATGATGAAGTGGTTATGTAATTAATAATGAAACATATCATATGATTCCAAAAACATTATTTTTGGCGATGCCTGAGACAGTGGTCATACAGGGTATTCCCCCGTGTGATTACTTAAATTCGGAAAAGGATGATAAACCACGGGATTTGGGTGTGTATAGCCGATTTTCAAACAGAAAGTCACGTACTCTTGGGGAAAATCTAAGCTATGAAGCTATGAATAGCAAATCTTGCATTTGGATCCATAGAGTAGAACATGAGATTCTTCCAGTACCCGGAACCCCGGGAATGTCCTGTCGCCATATTTGGGTAACCAAGAAAAAATGGTGCATCTTCCAGTTTTCCAGATCACTAATCAAAGCGGAATAGTTCATTGGGCACCAAAATGGAGATATAACTCATAACTAACAAATACAGTACAACTCACCATAACCTCACCACATTTGAAAACTATTGGGGATACACACACACATATAATATATATATATATTATGAACCAAAATGCCAAAATGGTGGGTGCAACCCATGCTGCTTGGTGATTTCATGGCATGGCCAACCAGGATGGAACCGATTGATTGGAGGTACCATTTTTTGAGGCCTATGTAAGTGAAAATCCCAGCAAAATATATCCCAGCAAAATATGGCCAGAAATATGGTACAGTAGCTCCATTTTAGGATCCTGAAATTCCCAACTGATGTTTCCATGTATTTCCTGGGCAAAACTCGTTATTGTATGTTTCGCGCAGACATCTCCTGGACGCCGCTTTCAAACTTCGGAGATTCGGGCCTCGGGTGACACAGGTGGGCCTCTGTGCCTTCCCCCTGCTAGGTCACTTTCTTCCCAGCACCAGAGGACGTGTCTGGCACGCGCTCTGCAGGTGACTGGAACCCTGCACAGCTGACAGATCCTCATGTTTTCGTGGTAGTTTGATGGGTCATGGCTTCCAGTTCGCAACTTATTGACTTCCAATGATAAATTATAAATATAAAAAAAATATACTGTAAATATCACTTCACCACAACCTACCATGACTTACGACACCCGCCGTAGGCAACGCGCACGAGTTCATTCAGCTCTTGCGCTCGGCAAAGCAACGGGTGCCGGAGGAGCTGGCAGCGTTGCCGAGCAGAAAACCATGAAAACCATATGGATTTAACCATCAAAGATGAGGATTTAAGCATAAACCATGGGGAAAGAATAAGAACAAAACCAAATATACAATCATGATCTGGGAATTTTAGCAGTTTGTCTTGGAAAATCAACGAGGATCTCCACTTAAAAAACGATACATCATAGCACTAAATGAGTCATGTTTCATAGAAAGCTGTTAGACGAAAAAAAGGCAGGGGTCTTGTTTGGTGAAGGGAAGATGGTAATGGTGGATGGGATGAATAGGATAAACTCATCTATTTTTTGGTGCTCACCTAAGAGGTTTGTGAGACGAAAAATGGCAACTTCTTGTGATTTAGAATCCTCTCGTACGCTTGGGACACTCCATTCGTAGCTCCTTGATTGGCCCATGGGCCCATTGATTTCCACAAAGATGTGCTCCGAAGAGCTCCCTCCGAATCGCACTGGATTTTTGTTACATCAAGATCATTCAAGTATCATTCAAGTATCAATGGCCATCTCAGGATATTTCAGGTACCCTCCGGTAATTGAACATAGCTATTGAAAATGGCCATTTGTAGTTGATTTACCTATTAAAAATAGTGGTTTTCCATAGCTTTTTGTATGTTTACCAGAGGGTAAACTGGAGCCATAGTTTCCCTCCGTGACCTCGGCCACCTCGCCAGATCAAGGTTGGACACTGGACCTGTGACCTCCAGTGTGGCGGCGCGCAAGGGCAAGAGCCAGTGCCGTGCCGCAGTTGGGTGGGCTTGGAAGGCCCATAGATGATATGTTTGCCATTAAGCCTAGCTTTTTTTTTTAAACATATATACAGTATAATATATATATATATATATATAATATGAAAAAGAGAAACAACTACAGAAGCAATACGAAGGAACACTTAGTTCAGGAACTAGGACACCACTTTCTAACTGACAGGGGCCACTCTTGAGCTTTCTTTTGGATGATTACCTCCGAAAGGATGAGATTTTACGGGCCAAAATACTTGCATAAGCTGTAAACATAAGGGTCACTTACAGTTTTTTCAATAATGAGGTGGTAATAAATTGGGTCATGATTTGCATGTTTCATTTTACTGGGATACCAACCAATTCGATTGGTTGAAAAAGGGGAGTTAGAACTGGGAGCAAGGCCTGTCTTGCGTGAAAGGATAGGCGAATGGCTGAAATGGATCAAGCTTGGGCCAGTGCTAGCCAAAATTGGTGAATACAACATATATACATATTTATATATATATATATATATGTGCGTGTGTGTGTGTTATATATTCTATATGCTAATAAATATATGGGGAATAATTGGTGAATAACTGGTGAATATTATAAGAGATATAATATGATGTGACATGATATAGGATAACATGACACAACATCATCTTTAGTCTCACAAGGTATAAAATGCAGTACTTGCAATATGACATATAAAACAATATGATACACAAAAAATAGACTAAATGAATATACGTACATTTGACGGAACAGCATTCTTATTCACAGATAACATGAAATATTGTCAGGCTGAGAATATGTTAAGATGAAGAAAGAGTTCTTTTGCGAGATTTGGGCCATTTCGGGACATGAGGCGGTTTAGCTAAATAGCTCGTGGTAGACGCGGTTGGAGCATGTGTGACCTATATAGTTTTTGTATGCGCAAAACTAGCTTCCAGAATAAAGTCTGTAAACTGAAAGAAGGTAAGCCACTAAACCATTGTTATCCCATTGTTATCCCATTGTTATCCCATTGTTATCCCATTATATAACCAACACCAAGAGTCCTAGTGGCCCAAAAATTGTTGCTATTTGTTTGGATCTGGTTTCTTGCCACTTCAATCACGCAAAACCGCGAGCACGGTTGTTTGGTTCGATCTAAGCGATGTTGGCGAACTGGAACTGGTTTCACATGTTTCATTCGCAGAGATTACGCATTGAACTTCAATAGCTGATTAACGGATAGTTGAAGTAATTACATTACTACACAGTTAATTATATATTAGCTGTAGCAATTATTAAGATAGACCCTGGTTACACGGATGTTGTAAAGTCATCCTCCAGGGTAGAAGCTGACCCCTTTCCTGAAGCGCTCAGGAAAGGTGACGCGCTGCTCCGGGGGTTGATAAAGTCTCCTGGATTCTCTGAGTTTTCTCTGATAAAAAAGCTTGGGCTCATGCCAAAAACATGAATTTAAAGGATGAATTTCTGTTTGACGTTTGTTTTTATGTTTTTTTTTTTGGGGGGGGGTTTGCTGTCAAAGCTCGGGGGTGTATGTCATTGACCTTGCCAATGCTGGTACCCAGCTTGCAGAACACCGCAGCTCACCAACCAGATATGGGTGGGTCTGAAAGATGGTGTACCTTACCCCCCCAAAAAATGAATGTTTTTTTATAGAGATGATATCCTGATTCATGATCTGATTAACCATCAAATTCGGATGTGCCCGTTTTTGGGGCTGTGAAAATTAACATGCAATGTCTGAGGAATTGTCCTAGTCACTTCGAGCTGGCCCGTCAATTTATTGATTTTATTTTTAAAAAAACATGTTGCAGGAACCTGATGAATCAGTAAAACATGTTGCAGGAACCTGCTTTTATTATATCAATAGATTTTATCAACTTTTGTAAAAAGCATCCTACTGTAAAAGCACCATGATTTCACCAATCCATTGAAACCTGAAACATCCCAGCTCCAGCCCATGTTTGCCAAGATGCAGGTGGAAAAGGTGGGAAAGGAAAAGGGAAGGATAGTGGAAAGGCTGGTAGTGAGAAGGCTACTGTCGCAGGATCCTTGCCTCTGTGGCTCAGAAATGATTTGAGAATGTGTGATGCTTAGATGTTGCTAGAACTTAACCAAGCTGTTAGTGACCGGGATGTATCCCAATACATCCCAGTTAAAAGGAGCTAGATGTTTTACATCTTTTACAGTAGCCCACTTACTAGCCACCTAATGAATTCTTGCAACATCTGAGTAGTAGCTGTCAGGATGATTATTTGTGAGACTGGTGTGAACATGTGAACAGATGGTTTGGAACTATTTCTGTTAAGGTAAACAATGGTAAACTGTAAACGATTCTTCGATTCTTCCTTCCTTGCCGGTGCGGGATTTGACATCGCAATGGCTCCTTATTTGATAAACAGAACGATGGGTCAGACGATCACAACGCTGGCCTGGCGGTGAGGAGCTTCTGGAATCAGCATAGAAGGAGGTGAGGTGCAGCCGTTCCTCACCTTCAAGGCGAGACAAACAAATTTCCAGTGCAATAAGGTGCCCGCAGTATGGCTGCCTTGGCAAAACACGTGTGAAAAGGTGCATGTTTGAAAGACGTACTGTAGATTTGAGATGATTTGAGTGATGAAGACTTTTAACCAATGAACCATAGTTCCTGAAGTTAGAGAAGCTGTTTAGGCTCGAACATAGTTGGAGTCTCACTCCCACCATTGGTTCCAAGTGTTGTCCTTCCAATGATTCCAATGATTCCGATGTTCATCCTTTCAGGAGGTGCCGATTCTAAAAGATCTGCGGAAGAAGTTGAGGATCAGCGGCTTTCAGACGCCCATGCCCATTCAGGTGGCTGCCAAGAGCTGTGGCGCAACAGGAAGTCTCAGAATCACCAGGGCATTTCGAGAATCAGTCCTTTCTGGTGAAGCAAGCAGTGATCAATAAAAATAAAGACCAGCAATATCTCAACCATCACCATACCCACACACAGTAGTTGCACACATGGTTTACCATTCATAAAGTAGGTCAAAACCATCACCATACCCTTCACGCCATCAGGCCTATGGCTGGCCTGTGATTCTGGGCGGTCACGATTGCATTGGCATTGCCAAGATGCTTGGATGCTATACAGTTTTAGTGGCCATGTATTTGCTGTTTACCCTTTGTCAAACTAGCATAACTATGGAAAATCACATTATTTTAATATGTAAATCAACTATCAATGACCATGTTCAATAGCTATGTTACTGGCAGCTTACCAGAGGCTATTTGGATGTCCCTTCAGAGCTGTGTCATGCGAAAAGTTCTGAGGACGGGAAGTGGGAAAACTTTGGCATTTTTGTGCCTCACCTGAAATACATGTGGTGTGGAAGCAATAATCATTCCGGTGTCCGAAACATTTTTCGGCTTCGCATCTAGTCTGGAAGTGGTCCAACATTACATATATATATACATACATATATATATATACATATATATATATATATATTGATACTTCTCCATTTGCTCATGGACCCATGGGCAGTGAAAAATGGAGTTTGAAGCCAGGCAGATGGCTATATTGGTGTGATACTATAGTGGTGCTAGCTGCTAGCTGCTGCTAGCTGGTCTCCAGGGGCTCTGAATCCTCATGTGGTTTTGTCATGGTTTGTCTGAAAATAGGACCCAAAATCCACTGGTTCATCATAATTTTGCCGATGTCAAATAGCCGTTATTGGCGGTATATCCTATTTTCAGACTGACACAAAAATACGCCGTGCCGCCGTGCGTCTTGTTTTGAGGCTACCTGCGATGCACAAAATTCATCACTGGCTAGAGGTTGCCAGCTTGGGTGGCCAGTTGTTGAAGTAATACCTTTGGTTTTTGGGAGCCCTTGTGCCTTCGAAGCTATGACATTGACTTGTGGACCTCTCCAAGGGTTATATCATGTTATATCCTGGGGCCATCCCAATCCAGCAAACGAGGCGCAAATGTGATGCCCTTCTTTGGCACCAGCAATGTTTATGTTTGTTTCCGAAGTCATGGGGGTCCTCAAATGATCCAAAATGAGACCATTATAGTGTTGAAACCTATGGTTTTGGTGATCCCCCATTTTAAGAAACCACCATATATGGTTCCGAATGGTTGATATCGTAGAATTGAATGACCGACCAAATTCGTGGCACTTTGGCAATTTCTAAGTCGCAGTGATGCCCTTTGCTCCCACTCATCGCTGGGTTATCTCACCACATTTAATATATGTTTAAATGCCATTGTTCAGGCGGTTCACGCTATGCATTTATAGCCACATTTCGACATAACTAGTGGGCTCTGCTTTGGATGAGGGGAAAAAATACAGAGAAGCAGCAGCTGTGGGGTTTCAAAAACTTGATTTCCTCCAGATTTCCATTGAAATCAATCGAGCGGACCGCCAACACCATGCTGGTACCTACAGCTACAGGAGGCCAACGATGAGGGAGCGGCTGGAGCAGGCGCTTTGGCGTTGGTGGTCACTTGCTTGACGGCAACACTTCTGGGGAATGGGTTGTACCTGGGGCCTTGGTGTTTTGATATGTTGTGCTATATGTGTTTAAACGGGGCCCAGATGGGAAAATATAACGCTGAACTGTTGGGCAACCTTTCTAAGATCAGCAATGCTTATTTTCCGCTATAATCACTATAATCCCTTTTGTTATTCCCCTATTGGTTCATGCACTACTTCGTGAATTCTCTGGAAACTTGCTGGTGTAACGGCTGGGATTCCCAAAAGCATATCCCTTGATCTTCAGGGCAAAATCTTGAGCCCTGAAGCTCAAAAGATCAGCACAAGCTTTGGCCTAATTACACTGTTTTGGAACGTGCTTCGAGGCGGTACCCCCCAAATTCCATGATATGTAGTTTAATATTCCCCATTTCCCATATATATATATATGATATCTATATATATATAATATCTATATATATATATAGATAATATCTATATATATATATGTCTATATATATATATATTATCGAATCGCGCCTTCGCCAAGCACAGCACCTTGTTGGTCCTCAGGTTGTTCCCACTCGAGAGTTAGCAGCTCAAATCCATCGAGAAGCTGAGCGCTTCGCGCCATCCAGTCAGCGAGCGGCTTGGTTTTCGGTGTCGCTGGGAGGTCCCGGCGCTCAACCAGGCGGCTTTTAAGGGGAACATATATGGGAAACAATTGGGAACAAAAACATGGGAACATATGGAACATATGGGGAAGTAGGGGGAAATCATGCAAATAGCTGGAGGAAGTTTTCGACGGACCATGTTTAATACTGTTTAACTACCGAGATCCAAAGGATTACATGGCTTAACCCAACCATTTCATGGGAGAGCTCACCACAATGTCACTGTAAATTTCATGATTTTTCACCAAAAACAGAATTGTTATTTCAGGTTTGTCGGCGACTACAATTTGCTCAGAAAATTTCTGGTGTGTGTGTGGGGTCCATTCTTTTCATGGCCCCAATGTAGGTAAGTATACCATACACACCCATACAATATATATATATAAATAAATATATATATATACACAATAGACGGAGGACAAGGGCAGTGTTCGTTTTCCAGGAATCCCCGTTGCCAGAAATTCTGGTTTCCTCGAACCACGTTGCCGAAGCTCAGGCTTGCTGTGTCTATGGTGGTACTCCTTGGGAGTCTCAAGCTGCTGCTTTGGAGGTGGAGATTGGGATCCGTTATGGTCGCATTTCACCAGTAATTAGTGATCATCAAAATCCATGGATTTAAGGGGTTCAATCCTGTTTTGAAATATTTCGAAATCACATACAGTATCCATTAGTCATCCTGGTTTTCTTCTGGATGCCGTAAGTTATCGTACTTCACTAAAGATGACGTAATGCCAATGTGGCTGTTACCCCTTAAAACCCTCACAGTGACGACATCGACGTCGAGGGAGGTTGGGCCCTGAGAAATGATCCCAAAGGACTGAGTTGTAGGGATAAGGTGGGTATGGGTGGCAAAAAAATGACACGTGATATATCTTGATAGTTGGTAAGTTTCACCAGGTTGAAAACCCTTATATATAACTTGATATAACTTATCACTCCCAGAATTGACTTTGGATATTTTTTGGGCAAGTCAATCCTCAGAGAAGCCCTGGCAACAAAAAATGGTAAACCAACCCAGATGTACTCGTTGTTCAACAGCGTTGCTATCCTGGCGACATGTCCAACCACAGGCTGGGGTGGAACTCTTGGTGGCCACGCCTGGGAGGTGCCTTGATTATCATCCTGGAGTAGAATCTATGCGATTCTGATGGTTTCTCAGAGATATTGCATGATATTGCCATTTTAGTGAGGATGTGTTGACATTTCCTCCATTGTATCTACTCCGCCACGATGATATATTATATATTATATATACGTATATATACATATATAATTTGTTAATTAATTATGTGTATACAACTATATGCAATTTTTGCTTCTGACTATGGTTGCAATTTCAGCCTATTTGGTGATTAGGAGGGAGCGGGTCGGAGCTATGCATATCCACATTCCCTATTGAATGGGAAGCCGAAGAGCTACGAATTGAGCTTCCGATCTAGCCTCCATCAACTGACAGTGGGCAATGCTGGGAGGAAAAGAACGGAAACCCCTACTAGATTGAGATGATACTTTTGGTCACGAAAAAGCGAGGGTAAAGGCCATGTCCATGTGTTTTTCACAGTAGCAAACTCATTCCAAACTGGGGATTTTTTTTTCTGGATTTATCATAACCATTGATTCCATTGATCTCAGATAGGTGCCCAAAAAAGAAGCTGCGGCTGATTCGAAGTATAGGATGGTACGATGGTACAGATCATGGGGATTTGACCTTTGCAGCAGAGGTGAGGTTTTGATGATTTTCCCACTACCCCCTGGTAATTTAACAAAGCTATTGAAAATGACCATTTATAGTGGATTTTCCCATGAAAAATTGTGAAATTCCATAGTTATGTTAGTTTACCAGAAGGTATTATCTCTTGGTAAGTAGATACGCATTTGCAAATCTTCAGAAGTGTTTAAGTTGTAAGTTATTCAGGGTTGAGGCTTCTTCTCCCTTGAAAAATGGTGAACCGCTATACCTAATCCATCAACAAGTCTGTTGTTTCACACACCAAATGGGAAGTAATCCCTCCCTAGTTATCAAGCACTATCATACACAATCCGAAAAAAGTCTGCTTTACTATTGTTTGCTTTTTCATTTTGATCCCATGTGTGGTATTTTATTTCACTATATTTCACTGGTGAAAAAAATCTGCGGGGATTCACTGTGGGCTGGTGGTGAATGGCCTGACCAATATCAAAGGCTGGCCTTCCTCATGGCTCGTGGGGGCGAAGCAGCCGCAAACACGGTGCGGGGATAGTGAGTAATCAGATGATCGGGTGCCAACGGGAAAAAACAGGACGATAAATGCATACTAGTATACACACAAATTATATATTCATTTAAAAATAGAGAGAGAGAGAGAGAACAAGATTACACACCGTATGAACCATCAGTAGTGCTTTTGTTTACTTTGAAGAGATTAGTTATTATTATATATTGAATATCCTTATCAAAGAATACAGATAGCATAGGGGTCAGTGTAGTACCATCATACCTCAGGTGTGCCATTTGGAGTTGCCAAAGCATGGACATCAAAGAACCTGGCATTGTCCGCGGCCGGTTTGGCACGCGTCAATTATATACATGAAAATGAATTGAACAATGATTAAACTAAACTAGTTAGTATACAAGGTGTTTTTGTGTTTATTGGTGTTCTGGCTTTATTTTTTTTGTCCCATGCCCAATATGTGCAAGTGCCCACCCATGACCTCATCAATCAAGCAGCAACAAAAATCAACAGCCATTTCAGGTACCTCCTATTAAGATTAAGTTAGTCCACCACATGAGAGTATTAGGGGTAGGGTTTTCCCACAAATCAGCTTTAGAAAGGCCATATAATGTTTGAGGTGCCTCTAATTCGGGTACCTTTTGGCGGGAACAATCACATACATCCCTGTACAGAAAGGTTTTTCTTTTGCAAACATAGAACATGATCATATTTTGTTAGTGTTTTAAAACACATGCTAAATGTAGGAGTTAAAAACCTCTAATTTGCGGCTAATTTACTCATCATGATTTCTCCCTCCGGTGCCAGGCCCGGGAAATTGCCAGTTGTGGCTCTAGAGCCTTGGCTGCGGTAAGCTGCTGTTAGAATATTGTGAATTCTATGTGAATTCTTTGGTTTATCTTAGGTACTGATGTAACATTACATGATATAACTAGATAGTTAAATAGCATATTAATAGTCAAACCATGTTAAATCATAGATGTTGCTAAATGCATCTAAATGGGATTTCAGATCAAAACTGGGGGCACCACCTTGAAACTGAACATGGGCATCAGCACGTTGCTGTCTGCCAGGTGTCCTTTCTTAGGACATGAATGGACTGGATGATGTCGTGCTTGCCAGCATTTTCCATTGTTTCATTGGTCTATTCTTTTTGGCTTACCCTCTGGTTATTTAACGTAGCCATGGAAAATGGCCCATTTATAGATGGTTTACCTATTAAAAATTGTGATTTTCCATGGCTATGGCTATGTAATTAATCCAGATGATATTTGTTCGTACATTTCAGCTACCTTCAAGCCGCACCAGGGATGTAGACCTACATCCCTGGTGCGTTCGCTGCGAGGAAAGCAGCTCAGCGAAGCGCTGTCCACCTTTCAACGTTTCACTGCCAGCGGCGGACGCGTGACGCGTCACATTTTCTCCACGCTGCTGAAGCTCGGTCAGCATCACTTTTCCTTAGTGCGTGTTGTTTTGTTTCTCCATTTTGGGGTATACAGCCACGATATACACTATTTTCAAGCAAACCCAGATTTGGCACGTCAAGGGCAACGCAATTTGGTAGGGGGAAACCCTGCTGTTTTAACATTTGAATCATCTTCAGTACCAAACGCCCAGCGAGAGAGAGAGAGAGTACCAAACTGGAGGGGATTTGCTGATGGCGGGGGAGAGAGAAAGAGAGAGAGAGAGAAAGAACTGGTGGAAAATTCCACTGCCAGCATGTGTTTATTTTTATTTTTCCAGAGGCTAATCATTGGCTAATCCCTGCTTGTTTTCGTCATGAGCGGAGCCTGGTACCACGGCGCATTCTTTGTTTGGTTAAATCCAATTACAGCAGTTGCATCATGAAATCATATGAAATCCATAGGTTTGATGGTTAAATCCATAGGTTTGATCGTTGCATCATGATGGTTTGATGGATCAAAACAATTTCCCATATTTCGGGTAGGTTTTCATGGTCTAAATCACTGGTTCTTTGAATGATTAAAGCAGTGAAAATCGGTGGTTAAATTTCCCATTGACTGTGGAGGGTAGCTCAACCAGCTTCGAAGGTGGCTTCCCTGGTAAGCTCTGAGAGCTGCACGTCATGGGATGATCTGTGACATTTCGCATGGTTGGTAAGTGGATTATACCGTCTGGTGAACTAACATAGCAATGGAACATTGCCCATTTATAGTGGATTTTCCCATTAAGAATGGTGATTTTCCATTGCTATGTTAGTTCACCAGAGGGTAGTTGTTTTTGTTTGTTTCAATAAATTGGTTTCAAAGTTTGACATAACAATACGTACGTATATGCCATGCAACTTATCAGGGTTGATATATATATATTTATAATTATATATATGGGTAAATTATAACGACCTCACTGCGACCTCACTGGAATCATGGTTAATAAGAGGAATCATCCCCAAATGGCCTTAATTCAGGTTAGTGAAATATTATAAATATGATTTACCAAATTTACCCAATATATATATACATATATATATACATATATATATATATTTATACTATACAACCTAGTCATTGACCATTCACTATCAAGAAAATGGATCATTCAACAGCTGCCCCCAGGAACGTTCACGTGCTCTGTGGCGACCTTCCTGGTGCGGTGAAGGTGTCGCAGAGCATGGTGGACAACAACCTTCCACTGGGCGTGGTGGAGCTTCCTGGCTCAGCAAACGACGCATGTCATAGTTTTGAGGGTCTGTTAGTCTATATCATAGAATTGGATGATGGGAAATTTTACAGGAAAGCCCCATATGTAGTGGGAAAATCTACGGTTTCCTGTAAAATTTCCCTTAAACCAATCCAATCATATAGAGTCTATAGTTCACGGTTGTAGTGTTGCATGTCATGTTACATAGTTATCGATGAGTTTTTCGCAGCTCGGCTCCAGGTTCAAATGAAAAGTGGGAGAGAGCCTTTACATGAGTTGATATTTGGTGGAACCAACCAGGATCATAGTACTATTCCACAAGTGAAATTGGATCCCAATTCTCATGCAAGGTGTGGGAGATGAATGGAAATCACGAGCAGCGTGCGCTTCAGATCAGTTGTGTACTGATTATTTCATATATGTTCATATCATATTGTCATATTATCTATAAAATAAATATATAGACATATATATATATTTATATATATATATATATGGGATGTCCAGGCCCAAAGCCTAAAAGCTCCACTGTGTCTGAGGTACACCACGCTGCTGAAAGGTCATTTTGCTGCAGGAGATTTGGCATCCGCCTGGAGAATCGTGGAAGAGATGCAGGCGATGCCATCCGTCACCGTAAGACCTTTGGGGTTTGTGAATTTAAGTGAAATCATGTGAAAAAGTGCCCCCAAAAAAATACAAAAAACAATATTTATCTGATTTACCCTCTGGTGAACTAACATAGCAATGGAAAATCACCATTTTTTATGGGAAAATCCACTATAAATGGCCATTTTCAATTGCTATGTTAGTTCACCAGAGGGTATCCATATATTTATCCATATATTTATCCATATTATGATCCATATTTGGAGGATGAAGACCCATGAATTTTCATGAATTCGAGCTCTGGACCGCTGTGAACATCACGGGATTCCTACGGGGCTTTTCTGACCCCGTTGGCCGCTTCCACGAGGCTGCGGGAGTGTCGGGAGACCTTCGCACCCTAAACACCTTCCTGCGCGGATGCGTGAAGTTGGGTGCGCTGGGAGATGCCGAGGCGCGGTCGCGGAAGAAAAGGGCTGAGGCGACCGTTGTGAAGGTGTTTTGGGCTAGGTGCACGCGCATTGACACTCTATAAATATATAATATTATATAATTATCTATGTTTTTATATATACACAGACACACTTAATTCATGTATTTTATACATGTAAACTAATCCATGAATATTTGTAGTATATTCCAATTTCTTTTTCTGAAAGAATTACCACAAAATTGACGCGGCGCGGCTCATGGAGGACTTCTACATAAGTGCCAAGAAAGCTGGTGGAATCTACCCTGATGCTGCCACATACAAGTGACTGGGGCAAACAAGGTGGGGTCTGGGGTCCCAGTAACTTAGCTACTGTAAGTTGGGTCTTTTCACGAAGTTAAGAGTAGTTTACGGTACTACCGTGGCTAGTATACTCATTGGGACTTATATTTATCAACCAAACATATAACTGGGGCATACTGGGGCTATCACCTTGGATGGACCAACTTGCTGTGACTAGTCGCCAGCAAAGTGACTGCCTCCCCAACCAAGATAGACCCTACCATATTTTTAAATGGGATATAGCCTAGGGCCTATGCTCTTCTCACACGCAGCTAGGACAGGGTGACCCTGATGGCGATGGAGAGAGAGAGAGAGAGAGATTCCGAGATGCCATTCTCAGATACAAACTGATAGTTGGGAGGATGTTTATTTTTTCAATTTTGGTTTACGGGGAAATCTGCAACCCTTCGGTGGTGAAACCCATGGGTAAAACCCATGGGTTTCCCCGATTTTTCCGATCAACCCCTTGGGTGATCGAGGCTTTTGGCACAGGTCCATGGTCAACGATTCCAGTTGAAGGCCCTGATGAACTTGTTGCAGCTCGGCGATTAAAGTTGCGGCCCAATAAAAGTGAGAAAGATGTTCTAAAGGGATACTTCAAGAATCTTCAATATCCTTCATATCATACTTTTGGGGGGTTCAGAAACTTAATATATCTTGATATATCTTAAGATCATCTAATGTCGGCTTCTTCAAGCACATGTATCGAATCTATTTGCAACTTGAAATTATGTCTCCCACAAGTACCGCACAAGCATCGGGGCCATGTGTCTTCCAAAAAAATGCGATTAATTTGTCAGCAATATAGGTAGAAGTTGAAGTGCGTGATTTAGCAAAGTTTCCTGGTGTCAGTTTGAGTGTCCTTCTCGGATTCCCTTTCGCATCTCGAGCCAGGAAAGATGCCCAGATGTCGGATGCGACAGCCCAGTTCCTCAGCCCAGTTTCCAATGGCCAACCGTTGGATCTTTTGCCAAGGGCAAATCCAAAACCGGGGGAATCTGTGGATCAGCCAGCTGGAGAAACTTCGAAATCAGATTTCCTGGGTGGTTTTTAATGTCTGTTCAATGTCCAATAATCGCCATCAAAATTGTTCCAAGCCATGGAATGCTGAGCATATGCAGAACTTGTTGGGGTTTGATTCCTTGATATGGAAAAGTACGGAAGAGTGAAAAAGGCTGAGATCCCAAAATGAGTTGAGAACTTCATGGAAAGTTTCCTTATGTAGCATCGCTTCTGGACAGTGTTCTCTTGGTATGTGTTGGTAAGTTAGTTGATCCTTATTGTTTACTCATTGGGTGACTAGTAGTGGAATGAATCACTGCTGTGATTGTCTACCGCATTCTCCGATTGGCTGGGGTTGCTTCCAGCATGCTATGCTGTTCTTTCTTTGCAGCATCGTTTGTTCATCGTTGCCAAGGCTTGAAAACACCGCAGGGTTGCTTGGCTGGCGGGACTTTGTTGCTGCTGCTGCTGCTGTTGTTGTTGTTGGTGGTGGTGGTGGTGGTGTTGGTGTTGGTGTTGGCGTTGGTGTTGGTGCTGTTGTTGGTGTTGGTGCTGTTGTTGGTGTTGTTGTTGTTGTTGCTGCTTTGTTGTTTCAATGTTTTAAAGATTTAATGTTCTAATGTTTTGCGGCTGCGCCACAGAAGGTTGCACCACGTTGCACCCACAGATGCACAGATTCTGTTCGTCCTTGTTTTGGATGCCGAAGGCATTGAAGCAACTTGATAAGCTGAAAACCCATTGGTACTAATCTCATTCCCATTCATTCTCCTAATATTCACTACCATCCATAATGGAACCAAGAAAGAACAAATCCAATACAAAACCTTGAGGTTTTGGTTGGGGGGTGCTTGTTGTTTGGGGGAATTGGTTTACACACATCATTTTGCACCCCTTTAAAATCAAAGGCATGCAAGTAGCCTCGACCCAAAAGGTGCACACATGAGACTCCCTGCGTAGGCTGAATCACTCCATTGCGCAAGTCGCATGCTTGTTGGGCAAAAAGCAGGCAGCTGGGAACAAGTGGACAGGGAAGGCTTCTGAAAGGCTTGGACATGGATATCTAATGATGTATAGCAGGGCCAGGTAAAATCAATTTGGATACTTTTGGAAACGTTGATGCAGCACAAAAACTTGTGCGAGTTCTACAGATCGTTTAGATGATTTGTATATTTGTTGCAAGCCGGAGCATGGATTGGCTGTACTTACAAAATTGTCCACAACCATCATTCACATTCCTCACAATACACAAGTTGTTTCTTAGATAGGCACTTTGGGACTGCAGTAAACTTCCATTAAGGAAGGCCAACATGGGATCAATCAAAACTAAACACATGTGGAATGTTTATAGTTGCGGGGGTCACATTACTAGCAATTGCTCCTAATTCATCAACCATGGCCAAGAGAATCCTGGATTCTCAGTTCACATCGTAGAATTTGCTAGGGTCTCCTAGACTATGATGAAACACGTTTACAGTACACTGGTTATTGCCTATTATTTTCATGGCACACCTCTTAATATTAATCCAATTGATTGCCCCAAAGCCACTCCAGTGAGCTCATGATAAGATCGATCTTTTTGACGCGCAAGTCAGTCAGATGATGATATAAACCGGATTAGATCCCAAGGTTTCATGGTTGAATCATGAAGTCCTTTTTTCCCCATGGTAGTTAATACCCAATTGTTTGATGGTGAGTTCTCCACATTTCCAGGAAGATTTGCAGGAAACCATGGAGTTCTCCATGAAAGACAGACGTCTCCTTGAAAAGTTACCTTAAACCAATCCAATGATCGTTTAGTTCAATGATATAGCCATTATGTTAATGGTGATTTTTCTTATATTTCCCCTAGTTATAACAATTTATCTGCCCATTCTCATCCCAATGATCTCACTTATCCCATTCAACTATCCCGTAACTATATAATCCAATTCAATTTCCCATGATCTTCCCCTTTTTTCTCACATTTATTTCATGGTGAATTCTCCAATGTTCCATGAACTGCCAGCTTTTTCCATCGTTTGAGGTCGCCAAGCAAGCCTTGCACCAGGCCGAAGAAGCCCTTGAAGGGTCGAACCTCGGCGATGGGAACATCATCTAGAACTGTCTATAACTGTCATATGGAGTCATTTAGTGAAGTATAGCATTGACAGCACGGACTTTTTATTTTTTTGGAGGTTATTATGCATCTCTCTCTCTCTCTATATATATATATATTATGTGTGTGTTTGGTACTTAGCCCAGGTAGGACATGGACCGGCATGGAGAGAATGTTCACTAGTTGGATGTAAGATGACCGAAGATGATCATCGGGTTATCATTGGCGATATGGTGGATTATAAGCCAGTTACGACTACCTTACTAATACCATCACTCTGGGGATGTAACGGTGATAGAAAGGTAGACGCATAATGACACGGGGTGTAGTGACAAATATGTATATATATATATATATATATATATATATATCATATAATATAGTATAATACAATCTATAGTTCTATAACAGTATGATATATGGACAGTACAGTATCTCAATGATATCATAGGGATTCCATGAAGATATTCAAAATGGTGACCCCTGAAGTTAGATCGTTGTTTCATCACCATGAACCCAAGGTTGTGCCTATTTTGAAAGCAACTTAACTACCTATGGACACCAAAAAAAGTACATATAGAAGGCTCACCAAAAATCAAATTCCTTGGGAAACCGGGCGGGAAACCGGTGGTTTCCACAACTACGAGGCTTCATGCCGGGGGCCGTGTGAGGAACTCAAGACGACCTCGTGTATGAAACCAACAAAGGTCGACATAATGTCCACCAAACACGAAGAAATACACGAAGGACTAAAACTAAATGGAAGTGGACTGTCCCGGGCAAACCTTTCTGGTGACCTATACATTGAACATGCTCTGGCGCTCACCAGACATAAAGTCAATTGTTACTAAGTGGATTTTCACAAAGATATGTGTAAACAACATGCATCAGCCTTTGTACTTCGTTGTAGGCCTTTGATTTTATGATTTGAATGTGCACAAGTTGCACAATTCATTTGTCACGTCGTTCTACATGTTCTACATACGCGTCATATGCATGTGTCAACGGGCTCAAGACGGGCACGGAACCCCTTGTGCCTCGCTCTTGTGTGGCATCCCTCGGGGTGCGCTTCATGTGGCCATAGGCCAACCAGATCTCGGAAGCGGATGCCTGGACAAATCAAGACCCTGTGGGAGGTGATGTAATGATTGGAGGGCAGGCCTTGATGCCGTGAGCATGGGAAAACTGCTGAAGATCATGAGGCCTATCACGGTATATGAGTATAGATTCTAATGAATTGTAGTATCTCATCATGGTTAGACTTCACAGGTCAATTCCGATCGGTGACAGCAGGTGGCTCAGGAGAAACTGTTTTGGATGGTCATCAATGGTCATTCAAGTAGGGGAACGTTGGTCAAGAGTTGGTGCCAGTAAGATCCTTGTTTGCTGGCAATTTGGCCCTTCAGTTGCATGTAGCAGGTAGCAAACATCCCTGAACACTGTTCTGCTGTTCTGTGCTTTGTCGTGCGCGCGTTGGAATAAAAAATGCCCGGTTCCCGGTTTGCGACCCCATGCTCATCAAGTCACTCGGGCCGAGGATTCTTGTACGTGGCAATCCCCTCGTCATGATTCGAGGGGCGCAGATCTTATGCTTGCTGGTGGGGGCCACTTCTAGACCAGAAGTGCGGGCATCTTGGCTGAAGGACCGAGTGCTGATATTTTCACCAGAAAGTTTATTTCCTACAGTTGTGCGAAGGCTTATGTGTTTGCCATAGATAGGAATCATTGCATATCTATATATATATTGTCCACTTTTTTTTGTGGCAGGGTATTTGAGATTGGCACTGCTTCGGAAGAATTTATTTTTTGCGCAATCCTGTGAGTTTGGTTCTGTGTTTCTCAGTTTGTTGCTGGTGGGATTTAGATGCAACAAACTCACCAGCAACAAACTTAAACCTTCTCCAGTGGAATGGGGATCGGATGGGATCTGGTGGTTTTTCTGTGGGGGACAGATGCAGATACCCTCTGGTTATTTAACATAGCCATGGAAAATTGCCCATTTATAGATGGTTTACCTATTAAAAATGGTGATTTGCCATGGCTATGTTAAATAACCAGATGGTAATGGTTTGGTATGTGTGTACCATGATGTACCATGCATATTATCTCTTTCTGTGGCGGGAAGATATATCATGAATTATCATGATATATCTATAAAGACGATTCTATACGCAGGTGTTGATGCACTTGTTGCATATAGCCACCCAAAACTGTTCAGAATAGCCTGTTGTGTGGACACGGCTCGCCCGCTTCAATTTTGGCATGTTTCAACGCACTTGAAAAGGAACGATACCCCCCCCCCCCCCCCCCCCCCCCCCCAAACCCCAAGGAACCCTCAAGGTTCCCCCCCGGGACATAAAAAAACCATGGGAAAAAGGAAAAAAATTGATAATATTTATAAAT
>Ga0126342_10001584_pt1 | contig 32585 bp, 33 predicted proteins | sample Cyp1metagenome_FD_92528 | JGI IMG/M metagenome (GOLD analysis project Ga0126342, IMG submission 92528) | Coral microbial communities from Lord Howe Island, Old Settlement Bay, Australia - Cyphastrea 1 metagenome | ecosystem: Host-associated > Invertebrates > Cnidaria > Coral ...
ATACATACATACCTACATACATGCATACATACATACCTACATACATACCTACATACATACATACATCCTACATACATACATACATACCTACCTACATACATACATACCTACATACATACATACATACCTACATACATACATACATACATACATACCTACAAACCTATATACATACATACCTACATACATACCTACATACATACATACCTACATACATACATACATACATACATACCTACATACATACATACCTAAATGCATACATACATACCTACATATATATATACATGCATATATGTATTATATATATATGTATGTATATCTGAATATCGTGTAATTTGTTGGTCTTGTCAAAATGCTCTGATACGTTCCAGCGTTGCATTCTCCTTGCATCCTTTCATCCGAGTGGACTTGATCCAAGGATTGGAATCGTCACCGGGTCAAAGTCTGAACCACGACGCCGCTGGAACGACCGGATGGATCTCCAGCTTTTCGATGTTATTTTTGGGGTGGTTTTCACCAATCAAAATATGTCAACACGTTGATTTTACAAGCTGAGAGATGGATATTTACCAGCCAACATGAAGATTTTACCAGCCGGAAACTGGATTTAATCAGCTGAAACCGGGGTTGAAGCATCAACATATATGTTGGTGGGGGCTGTGATTTTGGGTGGAGTTTTGCATACATGGATTTGTTGATGGCATTCCAAGCATCACAGATGATTTGCTGGGGTGACTGGGAACTGGAAAGCAGCCAACCACCAGATGAGTAAATATCAACCTTGCAGCATCTTGCAGCTATTTTGGTTTAAATCCACAGAAAGGGTCGATATAGCCAGATATTATGCCAGGGTGAGCTCGGGACACATGTTCCTGATGATTTGCCGACTGGTTGGTGGGACCCTCTTCTCACCGCATCATCACGAGCTGCATAGGGTTAGAGAAGCAAGATTTAGGTACACTTCCTCAGAAAAATGCAAGTCCTTAGAGTTTGGGTCAGATGAGCATGACAATTCTGACATCAAACACGTCGTTTGTTGATGCTGAACGAAATTGGGAAGGTTGAAGCTACCGTAGGAACTTTGTACATTGACAAGGCCTCTTGCAGTGTAACATCTTGTGAACATAGTTGACCCACTCCAGACTGTGCCCAATCTGTCCACACATGCTGGGTGATCGGGTTGCTTCCTGGCTTCGACAAACCCGGGTCCGTTCGAGTGCGCATCGAGGGGAACCACTGGCATGCTGCTTTGAAGTCAGGGCCTCAGCACGCGACATTGCAAATCTGCGCGCTGTTCAACGGCAGACAATTGACAATTCAGCTTCCCAAGGACACCGTGGAGAAACAGGGGCAGTCTGAAAGGCACCCTAGTAAAATGACCATTGGATTTAGGCCCAGCTCCAAATCCATTGCGCATGCGCGGCTTCCGAACCACATCGTTTTATCATGGTTTCTGATCAAAGCCCCAATGAGTTACATCATCAGCTTCTCCCGCAGCAGGCCCGAAAGGGACACGTCTCACCGCTCCTGCGTTTCGGGGGCGAATTGGTTAAATGAGTTTTGCCTTTCAAATGTCAGACCCATTTCATTTCCTTTGCGCCTCGGACGTTCTATCGGGTTGAACCCCGGAGACCATGCAACATTGCAAAATTTGGCTCTTCATTCATCTTTTGACTTGTTTGTGCAGTTTGCCAAGGCACCTGCAACATTTACAATGGATATATTTGGAGTTCCTTCTTCAAAATTTGGGAATGGGAAAATTTCTGGGCAACCGAAGAAAACTATAGAAACACTTGGGCTTGGCGAAAAAACCCATGGTTTTGCATCCCCGCAACTTCGTTTACGGCTCGGACGTTGTATCGCATTGGATCCCGAAGGCCATGCAACATTGCAACGCTTAGCCCTGAATTGTGGGATTCGTTTGCGCAACGATTTGCACAACCCAACGTCTGCCCAGAAACATCACCATATTTTCTTTTTCGGCTCAGAACATGCGTCGCAAGTTAGTATGGAAAACAAACGACCGCTTGACTGATATTTAGCAGATTTCATTGGAAGGAATGTTCAAAGAGCACATGCAACTGAAGTGTATTTTCGGATTTTTTCTGCACATTTGAGTGCTGAAACGAAAACAAAACCCACAGGTAGGGAATCATTTGCAATTGGCGGGTCCTCGTGCCCGGCTTGAATTTGCGAATGGGATGCAGACGAGGTGCATGTCAATGTGGGACATGCCACAGGGAGCGATGTCCAGTACCTCACAGTGAGGGATGAACAATTTGGATGTTTGGATCGCTATAGAGCATACAAGGCATACTAAACCTGTTGGAATTGGCATTTTGTTGTTTCATTTTGAATCGCCAATTTCATGTGCAGGTCCCCATGGCAGCGCTTGCTCTGTACAATCTGTACATTGCTGGCGCTACCCAAAGCTTCGGAGGCTTTAGTTGGCAGTTGTTCGCACTGTTTCTTCATTTGTTGTCGGCATATGGCACCATGTTCCAGTAGTTGTGAGCAGCATTGATCCACTTGGACTTTAGATTCATGACTCGAAATTCCCTGTAGTCCGTCTGAACTTGTGTGTTTTTACAAGGGAAATCTCATTTAAACTCGAAACATTGCCACTTTCCAAGTTGGAAACCAATCATGTTTGAACCACTTAACACATTGACCCCAAAACATCAATTGGCTATGACTCTTCGTAAATTTTGACTGAAACTACTCAAGATTGTCTGGTTTGTGCATCTTGTGCTGTGCAGGTCTCATGGGTGCACCCATCGTTTGGAAGCACGGCCGGAGGAAGCTTCGTGGTGCTGTTGGGCAGCGGTTTCCGACATCCAAGTGGCCCGGAACCCTTTGGCCTCTTGGACTGCAAGTGGAGTTGGATCTTTTCGAACACAGGCAGCTGCAATCAGTTTGCTCGAGTTGGTGTTTCCATATTGACAGAGCTGACTGATGTGTTGGAAGTTTTCTGATTGCTGTGCAGTGAACAGCCAGCATGAGTCAATCAAATGCTTTGAGCAGTAGGCCGTTAGGGTCAGCTGCGTGCATGTTCTGTATGTGCATGTCAACTGGTGATTGCTTGAGGTCATCAGACCGTGCCTTGGCGCCAACATGTGTGTCTCACATTCAACGCAGGTGTTCCAACCAGACTGTACTCTTGCATCGGGGAGTGCCCTGTCATGTGTGGCAGCAATCCGAGGTGCACTTTGGAAACAGTCCCTGCACGATCATTGAGGTCTGAAACCGAATTGCCACGGTAGTTCTGCCACCTGTGTTGCAAGTGTTATCCACGAGATTCCATGAGCAAAGTCACCTTTGATTCCACGTTCTTCCGACTCGGTTTCTCATTGGCATTGTTTGAAAATATTAAACCCCAAAAAACCGATGGTTCACCATCATTTTCCCACTAGGATAAGCCTTTTTGGGGTAACCATGAACCATGGGTAACCCGGATTTTCATCCTCAGATTCCTGGACCCCGGCCTGCAGGCGTCGGGAGAGCGCTTGGTTTGTGAGACTTCGGCCGCAGCAGCCGGTGAGCCAGTGCTCCCATGCCTCAGGCACAACGCTGCCACGCTGTTGATCACACCACGTGTCGTTGAATACGTTGGCAAGAAAGTGATGCAGACTATTGCAGACTCATATTGGCAATTTAACATAAGTATTGAAAATCACCATTTTTAATGGGTAAATCAACTATAAATGGCCATGTTCAATAGTTACTGTAGTTTACCAGAGGGTATCATTCTACATCATCTAATGTCATGATATGTTTTGTATTATAGGTGGATTGTTTATCATGTATCGAATTTTGTACACATATGGAAGCACTTGAGCCGGGCGATATCATGACCTATGTAGTCACTTGGAAACTTGCAGGCTTTCAGCCAACGGACCTTGTGAACCGGTCTGTGAGACGTGCACTTTCCAGTACTCGGAGGACCCATGAATTCTTGATGGAATTTTGAAGGGATTTAATGTGGATGCAATGGGATATATTGTCAACCATGTGATATGTGAGCCCATCATTGAATATCATTGACCTAAGGATAATTATGACTTAAGATGGGCTGTTTGACTCAGATCTTTTCCGAGATTCGCTAAGTGATGCTAGGACATTAGATGTCGTTTGTCACTGGGAGACATCCTCCATATCAATTGATATCATGTAATTCGAATGGTGGGTGACCCTACCGCTGTGTTTTCTTAATCAAAAACATGTAGTTATATATTATACGGTTTGACACTCCGGTTTTTGACTACTTCACGTCCTGTTAGAGCAATATTTGATTGATGGTTTCACATTCACGAATGGTAAATTTTCGCGAGGTCTTTGAGAGCTAACCTGGTGGGGCATAGTTGGCATAGTTTGACTACTTGGATCCAGCATAGGCAACATTGCCCAAACGATCTATATGATAGATGGAGGAAACATAATGAACTGCCTATATTCGGGAAGAAAACACTGAGCAGTCTCTTAAAAGATCGGAATGGATTTTATCATATTTTATCAGTTTGGATTTCAAACAAGCAGTTTATCACCAAATTTCGATCAATTTTGTTCCTCACTTTTTGCCATATTTTTCCAGGAGAAGACGCCATTCATCTCCTGGATCTCCACCCGCGGTCTGCGCGCCGGCGACCAAGTCGCCTTTGGCGCCGCCCAGTCTGGGGCCCTGCTGCTCACGGCACTGGATCGACACTTGGCGCAGCTGGGTTGGTTGATGATTCGCTTGGGATTTCACACGATTTCACCATGATGGGGATTTTCAATGGATTGGTTTAAGGGAAAATCTACAGGAAACCATGGTTTTTACCATCAAATATAGGGCTTTCCTGTAAATTTTCCCTTAAACCAATCCATTGAGATTTGAAGATGTTTTAACCATCAAGCGATGATGATAACAATATAACAATGATATATTTGAAATTGATTGATAAATGATGGATGGCTGGGTTGAATTAGTTTGGGGATAAATCCGCCTTTCACACTGCTCAGGTCAATGGGGGCAACCAAGGGGACCAACGGAACCAAGGGGGTAGGGTCCTATCAATTTCTGTCAGGATTTGCATCCAACTTTGACTCATTAGAGTTACTCCATGTTACTCCTGTGTTTGGTAAAGGTTGTCTTTGTTGCTCGTTGTGTCGCTTGAGATGTCGACCCAATCGATTGAAACGGATGCAGAGACACCGCGGGTTGGCTGCAGTAGGTACCGGTGACATGTGGAGTCGGTCAGCGTGTCACGTCCTGTTTGCTGTGAACTTCCAAGGTGCCGTAGTCGAGATTGGTGGTTACATATGCGATGCAAGTGCACGTCAAGTGCAGAATTCAGAGGAAGAACTTGTACAGCTCCCCGGCTGCAAAAGGTTTTAACTTGGTTAGCTTTCCCAGCAAAGTTTGCAAACTGCACATATAGAGGTTTCCTAAAATAGGGGTATCACCAAACATCCATTTTAATGGGATGTTCCATTATAAACTATATATTTTTTAGTATACCCCATTTATGGAACTCTCCACATGAACATTGCGACAAGTTCTGGTGTATGGTGTCAATGAACATGGCCAAATTCTCCATAACACCTCTTGAGCTTGAGCATTAGCTGCAGTTTTCCGCGTCAGGAGTAGAACTTTGAACTGTGCTTTGCCCATGGACCTGTCGGGTCCGCTTCTTGCAAATCTGCAAATCCGGGCACTGCCAGTTGGCTATGACGATCCAATGTGCGCCCACTATCCATGTCACTTGGACCACTTGGACCTGTCAGAATATTCACTCAAGATGTGGGACCATGGGACCATGGGACCATTGGACCATTTCAGTACCAACAAGAGATCAACACGTAAGGAACATGATGCTGGTTGCTTTTTAGCTGTGGTTGACATTCTGCAGTATCAACATATCAAAGAATGTGACTATTCCACGAACATCGGAATACAGTACCTGTACGTGCGGTGGGCATTCTGCAATATCTGGGAGAGTCTGCCTTTCAGTGCAGAGTCTGGGAGATTTGTAGCTTCCAGTTCTGCCGCCGAAACGACGAGGTATCGACTACAGCTCATCAAGTGGTTATGGCATTGCAGTTTTCCGTACTTGGCAGGGTACTGCCCAGCGTGCGCCAGCCTTCATTCGACCCAATTTCCAAGTTTATGACTCTTTCCAGCAGCAAGCTTGAATGACATCTTTAGCAATGTGAAAGCTCAGTTTTCTGTCAAACATTGACAATTTCTGGTTGAAAATTATCATTTTCCTCACACAAGATTTGGTATGAGCGTGTTTGAGTCATCATGATGTGTGCCCGGCGTCGCATTTCCTCAGGACCTTTCGATCTATCCGGACATTACTGGCGTCCGTCCAGGCATGACGAGAGGACATATGAGGAGCAAATCCACCTGACACCAGATTTTCATGTGGGTGTCCCTTCATCAAGATCCAGAGGAACAGTGGATCCGCACTGACTCGAAGCATGTTTTTATATGTTTTTGCTTCTTTCCGTACTTTGAATCACATGAATCACATGTCAAAAGAGCTTGGCACTGTTCATTTCATGTGCAGTCTCCGCTTTCCATTGCTTGCAAAGATCGTCATGGCTTCCACTGCTCATGGTATGATGTTCACCCTGTAGGCTTCTCTGGAGTGCTCGGTGGTTCGCTTTTGTACATCACTGGACGAACCTTTGATGTGGATCTATCAAAGACTCTGGCTGCTGGGCCAAACACAAATCTTCAGGAATTTGTGGACCTGTGTTCAACTGCTGCAAACGCACAGTTCTGAGGAGTGATCTACCTCAGAACTCTTTCAAAACGTTTACCTCATAAGATCTGATAAGGCTTTGGTACGTGCATTTGGGCATTTTCATATTTGAGATGTCCGAATATGTCCGAATACTTTTTTGGAAAGCTTTGCCTGATGTTCCTGCTCGGCAGCAAATCTGAAGCTCCAATTGTTGTTGCATCTGTTGGTAAGGACATCCGTTTGTCTAGAAAGAAGAGCATGGTGAGTCAAGTGTTTTGTGGGAGTTATGATAATGGGAATCTCACCCACCACTATGCTACCAGAGTGCTTTGTTCCTACCAGCCTTCTGTTCCCACCCAATTGAGGTCAGTGTGGGAGATGAACCATGCCATGTCAAAAGTGGCAATAGAACAAGCATTACCTGTGAGCTCGATGCTTGTCTGTGATGTTTACTGTTGTTCTGGGATATTCTAAGTGGCTATGGTTTTTTCTAACTCACAGAGGAGCACGGAGAAAGTCTTGGAAGAGGGCAGAAATACAAGGATTGCCTTCACGGAAAAATCGGATTTGTAAGTGGTAAGCAAAGCAGTGATCAGAAAGTAGGCGATGCTGTTTCCTTGCCGAGTTGGAGCTATGATTTCGCACATGGCATTCTGATTTTTCGTAAGGACTTGTTGAACAACCTCAGCTGTGTCGAGTTTGAAGTCTTCGTTGGTGCGAGTCCAGACTCAGGTTGGTATTGCCAGACTTTGGGAGTCCCACCCTCCCAGGTTTGTTTCAATAGTGAAGAATTGGATCCCAAAAGGCCTCAGCATAGTATGGAAACCATGGAAAAACGGAGCCAATCCCATGGTCAAAATAGTGCAGCACAAGAATTACACATGATATACACAAATATCAGAATCGGTGGGTTCTTGAAGTGGATGCTTCCAAAGCCATTGGTTTCCTCATATTGATTAGATGATTTTTGACCCCTAGAAACCTGCTTGTCACATCCCCTTTTTGTTGGTGAAAGAACCACTTTTTGAAATCCCCGTGAAAGACACCAGCTTTGCTCATCATTTGGGTTTGTCTGAAAATAGGCTAAACCCCATTGTAACCCAATGGTTTTGCTGATCATTATCCCGTTTTTAAATGGCTATTTCATTGGGAATATACCCAACATTTTCAGACAAACCCATTTCCACTTCGATCCAGATACGAAGCTGGTGCAGCACGACGGCAATGGCTTGGAGGTTGCTGCTTGCCGTGCGGGGTCGACTCGCGGCAAGGACCTGGGTCGAAGCTTCACCGTGCCTGGGTGCTTCGAAAGAGCCCGGTTCGTTGATGATTAATGATGGGATTTTTTCCATCATTGATAGGGGGTTTAAGCGTCAAAAGACAGGGGTTAGTAAATCTATGTTTGGGAGATTTCGGACATTTTCAAGTAATTTTTGGAGATTTGATCCCCGATAATTAGTTGGGTGATGTTAAAGTAGGACATTTACCAACCCCTGAAAGATGCGGAAAGTATATGAAAGTATCGGATAGTATGATAACATAGTTGAATTTGTAAATGATGATTTGTTGATGGCGAGTTCCGCGGGTTATACTACCCGCTAGAAATTCGGGATTGATTATCATAGTCCATGAGACATGAGATGGTAGTGCCTATCAACCAACCAGTATAATGGAGTTTCAGGGGTGCTCCAACCCACTATAAATGATAGCCACAAAGGCCAAAAACTGGTCCTGGACTGCCGCTTTGTATCTGGGGTGTTGGGCGCAACCTTTAACTTGTTGCATTTTTTACGGAAAGATCATAGGATTTAACTATCAATTGATAGGAAATGAGCCAAACCTTAAACGGGATGAGCCAACAGGGGGAATTGAAGATGGTGACATTCAGGTTCGCTTCAAAATGGGCCCAAAAAATGGTGGTCGGAAGCTCTCACCTTGAGCATTGCCAAGGTCAATGTGAACGCATCGTACAAGCAGAGCCATTACTGGGTCGAAGACTCCTGTCAAGCCGCTCCTTGTCATAGGATCATGTCCGATTTGAAGCCAAGCAGTATACGTCATCACGTGGTAGAGTAGTGCAACCAATGACGGTATTTTCAGGATCCCTTGGAACATGCTGTTGAATCTGAGATGAACGTCGCAGATCACACCAAGGAAGGTCGTCAGATCAGAGGACACATTGCAGAGGAGAGTCCATAGCTCAGAGAAATTCGACAATTTGAGGGTCAATGGATGAAAATACGCCACTTCCGGAGATCTGAATTGTAGATTTCAATACCATTTCACAAATTTCTCGACCTGTTCAACTCCCCAAATAGATCCATGTGGATATTATAAAAGTTTTGACCACTAACCTGAGAAGTGTCCCTTTTCACATACATTTTGCTTGAACCATTTTGGTCGTAGATATCTACCAATAGAGCGAAGTCTAAAATCCAATGGTTTATCATCAGTTTCCAAAATTGAGCTCACTTGGGGTAAGTATCCCATTTCTTGGCCCCATTTGAGTCCGAATGCCAATGGATTATCATCTGTTTTGCCCATGAAAATTGCCATCAAAAAGGGGGAAATGTTACCAACTCAATATCATCTTCTGATTCGAGTTGGTCTCCCATCCTTGGAAAAAATCCAGAAATTGCTGGGAAATCCTTTGGCTTTTGGAGGTGAAGCGCGTCTCACATTTTGCTGCACCATGAATGGCAGCACCTGTGTCGGGCCGAAGTATGGCCAGGCAACGCCCTGCAACGTGTCGAAACGGTTTTCATTGATGGTTGCCTCATGTTACCCTCTCAGAGGGGCAACGGGGCGTGGCAACGGAAAACCACATCAATGGAGGGTTTTATTGGGAGCATCAGGGAAACACATCATATGGGTATGGGTCAATACCTATAGATACATTTTTAGTGGGATGAACATCCATTTACCAGCTATGACTTGGGGTTCACTAGGTACCAGGGTTTTGACCCATTCCCATATAACTCATATATAACTCATATTTCACTAGTTCGTTGTCCAATTTTTCCATTGCCACGTTTGATGATAATCATGGAGGCTAACTCCTTTTTTTTAGCCGGCTAAAGCTCCGTGGGAGGTCACCACAACTCAGCCAACCTTCTGGACGGGCTGGGGTCCTTGGGTGTCTCGGCTGCAACCGGAACTCAGCTGGTTGGGGTCGATGGGGTCGAGTCGATGACGCCCAAGGTGCAGCTGGAAACCACAACTGCTGACCCTTTGTTTGGAACCTGTCTCTTGGCCGACCATGGCGGCCATGGCCATTTCAGATTGTGGTCCTATGCCATGTTTAACGGAAGAATATGAATTACCATGGATATCCCGGATATATCACCAAACACAACTTGAATATCACACTGACTTTATCTCACTTTTCTACACTTTGGATATATATAAATATATAGTACTAGTATATATATATATATACATATATATATATATATATATATATTAGGAGGTTTCCTAAAATGGGGGTACCCTCAAATCATCCATGTTTAACAGCGGATTTTCCATGAAATAAACCAGCCAGCTCTCGGGGCCCCAGACATCAGTTGCTTCGTCATCTCCAGGTCTACAGCCCCAAAGCCATCGAGACGCAGAGCTCACCTGCCAACTTACAGGGATGAGGCGCACCATTTATGACCAGGGGATATGATGGGGATATGATACTTGGGTCATATATACATATATATGTATATATTATTATTATTATTATTATTATTATACAGCAACAATATTAATAACAATAAGAACGATAATAATCTGATAATAATAGTGATAATAGTAATAGTAGTGATAGTAATAATAGTACTAATAACAGTAATTAACAATGATATGATGATATGGGACAATGATATTGGGGATAATCAAAGTGATATGATCTTTTGGGTTTGTCTGAAAATATACCCCCAAGTTGTAGCCATATTAAGATCATATTTGGAACATGATGTTTAACCGGTGGATATAGGGATAGCATATTTTGAGACAAACGGATGTGTTGATATCCCAGAAACTTGGGGATATTCTGGGATATGACAGGATGTTGACAACCAGTTAAATATGTTGTCATATGTCCAGAAATGGTGGATTCGCTCAGGATTCACCCAGGTTTTGGGGAGAAAATCATGTTGAAGAGCAGAACGTTTGGGTTTGCACCGACCAAACACACGGTTTGGATTTCTCCTCCTTATTGGGGTTTTTGCCCCAAGAATGCATGTTGTCCGTGAAGAAGTACTACCCCACATCTTGGTCTTGGAGGTTCCTTTTTTTAAGTGTCATCACTCGACGTACTCTGACTGTGTCCTGATGTCGATGCCCTTCCAGTTGACAGCCCTCCATTTTTCATCATTTTTCAGTGTTTAGAGGCAGCTTTGGCAAAGTGAGTTGTTTGGCCTTTTCACTTTTCGCCAGGCTTTGCACAAGAACAGAGCTGAACTCGGGTTTGTGCTGTGCAGCTGACTGCATCGGCGATGGAAGTGCCTTGGGACCTGCTGTCAGGGCAGTTTGAATTCCCATCTGGTTATGACTAACAGTTTGCCATGGAAAGATCCACCATGCTATTAATAGGTAAACCATCTATAAATGGGCCATCTATACCATGGCTATGTTGAAAGTTTGAAAACTCAGTCTTTGAACTCCAGGATACACGATCTGGCTGTATTCTGGTAAAGGATCCAGCTGTACAGGAAGACCCTGAAGACTGGTCCAATGACGGTTTGCTCAGGTGCTGAAGTCGGCACTTGGTCCAGCGAAGCAGGATATCTACAAGAGCTCGCCATTACTTCAGATGATGCCGAACCGTGGACTGAGGAGTGCAAGTTGCATGACATTTCTGAGGCTAAGGAAGTACTTCAGAAGTCTCTAGAACGAAGGTGTTGTTTGCCATGAGATAGGCCTAAAAGATTTGGGAGCACCATGGAACAGCTTGATTTCTTGTGACGTCTTGTGCCGATCATGAACATCATCCCAACCTCATGGTCGGTTTTCACGGGTCGACAGAGCCACATCACAGGAGCTATGGATTCGCTGTGATGAAAATTGCACCTCGGAAGATCCCGAATGGAGGATTGATGTCACTAGGAAACTCGAATCTATTTCTATGGGTCATGAATTCCATACGTTAAATAACCAGAGGGTATATCATGTTAATATCATGTTATAATCATGGTATTAACATTTGATATATATATATATATATAACTTATATAACAATATATAACATGATTATAACATAACAATTTTGGATATGTTAATACCAGTTATATCATGTTATAGCCCCATTTTCAGACAATGTTGCTGCATTTTTCCCGAAGATGTGCAGCAAACTCTTCGGCGGTGATGGGAATGGCGGATCGGAGTGACCTACCGAGGTCGATTTCCTTTCAATGTGACCTACCCAGACATGAATGGAACGACGACAACCACCACAAAGTACAGCCCAGAGCAGACCCTCGGCCGGCTGTTTTTCACAGAAAACACTGCAGAAATGCTGAAAGATGAAACCTCAGTGAATATGATGTCGTGTTAAGTTTCAAATGAATGGTTTACGATGTTTACAGATCAACATAGATCAACCAATGGTTTTTTGGCTCAACCTGCTGGAGATGTCCTTTTCTGCCCCAATTTGTGGGTCCTGGGCCCCCTGGGCCCGGCTTCCCAGGCTGGCGCTGTGGGAGTTTGCGCCCTGGTTGCGGCCGTTAGACTTCGAATGGCCAAGTGAAGTGGTGGAGGTGGGGATCACTTGACCGTTGGGAATCATCCCCAACTTGTGGCCTTTGTAGTTAAGAAAATGCTGATATATTATGGGATGAAATGAGGTTACAAAATTTGAGGCAATCCCAGATATTGCAAAGACTGATTGTTTGGCTTTACTATGCTTTACTGGTTGAAGTTCTGTCGTGGATAGAAGGGACAGGGAAAATGCAGTGCTCAACGCATCGCCAGGAGATTTTACCCTTGGGCCCACCGGTGCCAGAGCCACTTCTGCCAGCATCAGCGCCCATGGCAGCACCCTTTGCTGGAGGAAGAGGCTATGGACCATTCAATGAACCATCAAGAAATGGCAAGAAATGGCAACTTTGTTGATGTTGGACGATGATTGATATGATGAATGCTCATGATGGTTGATGCGATCTTGTCCGTTGTCCTGAAGGTTTGATATGTATGATTTGATTCTCACAAAGCCTGTGCGATTTTGATATGCAACATGTCCTTTCAGATTCTTGATTTGGCAGGCCTTGTCTACCGCATCTACTACAATCCAAACAATCTGCCACTGCATCGTGCTCTAGGCAAGGTGTCCCAAGATTCAAACAGAGCTGTCTTTTGGATCATCCACTTCACTCCTGAGATTCATGATTCCAATGGAAGCATATTTTTTGAAAGGAGTTGAAGCTACAAACCAAGAGAGCTAGTAGCGTTTATAAACCAACATGACCTATCATAAATCAATACAAATCAATATAAATCACCGTTCAACTCTTGGTTCACTTCCCTGCTACGCCACGAGCCGCGTTCGAACTTGTCGAACAGGTCATGAGAACCTGGGCTACCCGCAGAGTCCGATGGAGACTGGGGTGCTGTATGACATGCTGCGAGGTGGGAAAACTACGATCCAACTATGAAATTTAAGTCCTATTGGCCGATATTGGAGGATGGAGACATATTCAGCAACTGCATGGAAATTCTAAGAATTTTCAGATATGAATAGGATATTGATATGTATTGATCTTGGATTCGACTTCACACCTGGATTTGTCGACCGGATACTTTTTCGGATCTTGGTGACAAAAAGTTGGTTTCAGTCCTTGGGGTGCCGGAATGACAGATGTTTGAAGAAAAATCAGGAAACAGATAGGATTTTAGAATATTTTAGATAGGATTTTAGATGAACTTTAGTTTATTTTAGATGATTCTGGATGATTTTAGCATATTTTAGCTTCACCAACCAGGCAGATCAATGGCTTGCTGACGTTACAGGTGCGCTGCATCACGTGAAGTTCGAAGAGGTCTCTGCGACTTCCCTCGCTGTGAAGCGTCAATATGTGGCTGAACCGAATGGGTTTGATGGTTGATCAGGCCTTTCCCCATTGCGAAGTGTCATTTTTCGGGGATACCGGGGATACCCTCTGGTAAACAAACAAACCAAAAGCTATTGAACATGAGCATTTATAGTGGATTTAGCCATGAACTTAATGGTGATTTTCCATAGTTATGTAAACGTTTACCAGAGGGTATATACGGTATAGCCTATGTTCAGATACACCAACAATAAGTGCTTTTTCCCGACTTCTGATCTTGATTGCACCTTTTTTAGTGTGCGATCAGGTCGCAGCAACACCACTTTCGGATGACACTGGCTATGACCTCTATGCTGAGGACCCTGTGAGCTATTGCCATTGGAAATCACTGGATCCATTGGATCACGTGCTGAACAGGAAATTGTTGGCTTCTTCGTGGCACCTTTCACTGGTACCTACAACTTCTATCTTGCGGCAGATGATGAGGTGACTTGCGAATTTTAGCATTCCCCATGACTATGTTGGAATGGTTTGTAGCAATCACAAGGACTTACTGACTTACTGGTGCAGAAAGGCTATATCTCATCTCATCTATTATATTCTGCAACATTGGTCACAAATATATTAGTTTGCACCACTGAAAGTCCAGGCAACTCTGTGACACTTCAAACATCCCGAGGCTGACCTATCGCTCTCCAGCAGTGAGGATATGTCCGGCATGAAGGTAACTGGGTTGTTGGGTACAGTGGGCTGTGCCATGCAAAGGGATCATTTGTTGTGACAGGAAATGAGATTGCAAAATAGCACCGAACGCATTAATATGTTTATTCAATGGCTTCTATACGCAGGTTTCATAGTTTCGCACTTACGATATAGATGACTCTTTTTGTCCCCGCGATCGAGAGATATACTTTGCTGAGCAGACTTGATGGTGCAAGCTGAGTTGCAGCTGGAAGGGTACTGGTACTGTGCGAAGATTCCTTCAAGCAGTCAGAATATATGTGACTTTCAGAGTGCCCCTTCAGCCTCAAAAATAGGCCAATCTTTGAACTAATCCGATTCGCAGGTGGTGGTGCGAGCTTCTTCGACAGAGAGTCAAGCGATGCCGCGCTTCACACCATTGGCTTGGTTTGGCAAGCCATGCACACAGGACCCTGTTTCTACCACCACTCTGTCACTCCAAGTTGATTCATGCTGAAGACCTGACCCAAAAGGTGTCCCAAGTGATGAGTTTTCTGTGCTGTTCCAAAATGAACCAGCTTGGTTAGGTGTTTGGGATACTTCCAAATGTGCCTTGCAGGGCCTTCCAGACCTTCCAGATGCCAATGCGCCTTGCTCTGTCTCGCCTTCTTTGCACTTCGAAGTAGGCCACACTGAGGGGATATCCAGCTGCTTCAGAGCCCGTCATTACCTGTTTTTGTCGGGAATGAGTAAGGAATTCCAAACATTGCAAGCACGTTTTTCTGCATCCTCACATGGTGCAGAAGTGCGTTTTCTCATACAATTCCAACATATTCCAACATATTCCAACATCCAGGTCTTACAAGTCGTTGAAATTTCAGATGTTCGTTCAGAGTTTCACAGGTGAGAGAAGATTGATCCGAGTTCGCCATCGAGAATTCAGTGGATCTGATTGGTTGCGTGTGGGTCTCCGCATCCACAATGCCAAAGCAGCAGATGGGTCACTTGGTGGCGAGTTGGGAAGCCATGGGTTTGTCTCAGAATGGAGGATATCCAGGATATCCATGGATACCTCGTTGACCATTTCAATTGGGAAACGGATTTTTTGATATTTTTTGGACCGTGGGATTTGGAAAAACATATTGACACAAACAAGCCGCAGACTTTGGTATCAAGATGTGGGTTAATGGCCTGACATAGTAGCAGAGTAGCAACATTTGATAGCTACTGTTGTGCATCAAAAGTAGCTCAACTGAAAGTCGAATAGATCTCATAGATCTCTCAATCTTCACACATCTCATGTCCATGTTCATACCATGTTCACAAGATATCCGACGTTTTCACCGAAGTTTCCATTGGAATCTGATGATTTTGCAGCGCTGCTGTCTCGGGTGTCTTCCAAGGTCACCTCCACCGGAGGACTTGGTGAGGAGACGGGCGTTGTTTCAACATGTAATGCAGCAACTTGTTTGATGCGAGCCGAAGAAAGCCCTGTTTTTGAGCAAACTATGGCGAGGTGTTTGGTGTCATTCTGATTCACCTGTTGAGTGACCAATGAATTGCCATCCAGGAGCAAGTCCTTTCTGGAAGTGCAACGCCTTACTATGACTGCCTCCGTGGTGCGAGAAAGGCAGCTTGGAGTGGCAATTTAGACAGAGACTACCAGGCACTTTCTCTGTTCATGAAAATGTGAGTGTTCGTTTGGGGCTGAAATGACTGAAACTTGCCATTGCCCAATTGCCCATGTCATCCCGTGTCTTAGATTGGGACCCATAGTCTGAGGCATCGCATCAACTTGGACCGAGTGCTCAGAGGCCGAGAATATCACAAAGTGGTCAGAAAAGATCTCTCACTGAGACAATCTCACCTGTTGGGGGTTTCAAAATGTCAAGTGGTGCATCATGATCCCTCATTTGAATGACGCTAATATGGATGGCTTGAACATATTGCTAGAATGTATAGTGAAGCATGTTGGATCTACCAAATCAGTCTAGCCGCCAAAGTCACGGCATCTGATGTTGATCTTGATGGACATTCCCATGGCAGGCACCTTCTTTGTGCGTGTGCGACGCTTTGCCCGGAACTTTCTGCGCGAGGGCACATCAGGCTGATGGCTGCTGGGTGGTCAATGATGTCAATGGGGATTCAGCGACTCAAAGATACTCAAAGTGTCATGCCTTGCAACTGAGAACGAGCAAGCACAACATAGCACAACATAGCACAACCATTGATGAAGTTCGAAGTTCGAATCTCTAATATGTAGAACATGGAGGGGCTCTCTTTGGGCCAGGTTTCCCTATGTTTCCCTGAAAGTCGGCCATGCAAACGCTGGCCCAGGTGGGGTGACCTATGGCGATGATCCAGAGAAACTGGCCGTTGCATTGTGGGAGACACAGGAGCGATGCGACAAACAGAAGGCCTTGGCAGTACCCAAAATTGAAGAATGGATGCTTCAAATCAGATGCAGGATTTTCATGGATTTTCTGGGTTTCAAAGTTGAAGCCCCCCTTGAATCAGATGATTGTGTGACAGATTGACATCAAAATGATCTACTTTTTGTTGGGCTTCTACTCACATCAGATCAGATAGGTCGGAACGGACGATTTTTACAACCGGTTTTTTCATTCGGTTGTGACAACCGTCCTTGGTGGTGTCCAATCGGTTGGAAAAAGTGGGAATCTCATTTGGGGTTCGGGGATTCTTTTTTTCTGTAGCAAAACATGGCAATACCACAAGAGACACGAATTATGCGTCACATGGTGGAGAGAGAGAGAGAGAGAGAGAGAGACATTGGCTGAAAGGAATAAACGGGATGCAAATTTTGATCAAAGTTTGGGAAATTTGGCAAGATCTGGGTATGTTCCGTAGAGCCTTCAAATCAGCAAGATGGCACACAGCCCTGAAGGAGCAAGCTTGGAACGGAAGCATGTCAGAACCCCACATATGGAACCCCGAGAACAAATGTTCACTTTGGCCCGTATGTATTGTGATTTCCGATCCAAAACAAGTTTGTCTTGATAATTGTTATTTATATTGTTATATATTTATATTGACAGACTACAATAATATATTGAATTATACAAAATATATTATACAAAGCGTATGCTACAAACTAGATCATACTGTACTATGCAAACTGTATTATACAAATTGTATTGTACAAATTGTATCTAATTAACACAATATATAAATATATTTACAATATTATAATTATATGATATGTTCATGGCCATGACCCATCCGCAAGGACCTTTATGGCCGAGTTTTGGAGTGCCAACCCACAGTGACCCGCGCAGAATATCCCGAGAGGCGACTGGGATGGGTGGGAACGTGGGGATACTGTAGATACCCTCTGGTAAATTAACATAACTATGGAAAGATCCACCATTTTTAATGGGTAAATCCACTATTTCGACTGGGCCATTTTCAATAGCGAACTGTTAGTCATTACCAGAGGGTATCTACATAGATATTTCCCAAAAAAATGATGAAATGGGGTATACAATAGATATAACATGATATAAACATAGTATAGGGAAGAATGATGACCATTGATGATCAATGGATTTTTTGGGGGTTTAAGGGACACCTTTTGAGTGGACATCTTTGAATCTGGGCAAATCTTGATGATTTTTGGAATGCAAAATACCCATGTTGCTGTGCAAATAGAGTGACATGGAGGCCTTTTCAACCATCTTGACTTCAAACCATAAGACACTCGTCCGTTTTGGTCCGTTTTGGACACATCACTTGTAGTCGCAAAGAGTTTGACCGATATTTCCTGATCTTTCCTTTGGTCAAAGATCAGTTGTGCATTTCCAGATTCCTTGTTGTCATTGAACTTTCTCCTTTCGAGGCTAAGCTACTTTGTGACTTTCCCATGTCCAAAGCCCGACGACGGCAACGAACACGCAGCAGGGAAACCAAGCCGGGTTTGAAAGCCTGGACCCAGCAGCCACTACCCTCTGGTTTTTACATACAAAAACTGATGGAAAGATCCACCATTTTTAATGGGTAGATCAGGTAAATCGACTATTTCGACGTGGCCGTTTTCAATAGCTGTTTGTATGTTTACCAGAGGGTAATTGGTGCAAGGACTTGTCACTCAGCATTGTGGATGCCTCAAGTTGTTTCCTCGTGTTGAACGTTTTCTGTTGCGCCTGAAGGAGTATTAATGTCGCTGTATCTCCCTTGGCACTCGATATAGTTTTACTTCTTCCCTCTCTTTTGTTTGGACTCTTCATTCTCCTTGTAGGTCTTTGCTTTACCGCATCATTTTGATTTCCCGTTTCTCTCAACGAGCTGTCACCAACCCCGCTGTTTCTGATGATACTGGTTCTTGATCCACCCTATTTTTAGACAAGTTTGGACGGGCTCACCACTTCTACTTATGATATGACACGATACATGGCAGAACACATCACAAAAATCCATCAACGAAAGCTGAGGCTGCTTTGCAGATCATGCCTGGTCTCGATGTAATCGGAACTTCAGTGGTGACTTGGGTCACTCAGCTGAAAGACCTCAGCCAGTTACCATCAGTTACCAGTTGTGGATTAGAAAATCCCCAATCCATCAATTTTTGACGTATGATTTATCCATCAAATGTAAATTATCTGGTGTTAGCCATGTTTCACGCATTTTCAAGCCATTGGTCCATTGTTTCAGCGGCAGTTGGCCCATAGTTGGCTCCGGGTCCCCAGGCCATGACAAGTTCCATCGTGCAGAGAAGTTCCATGGTCGTCACTGGGAGTTTCCGCCTGTCCTTCCGTGGACGGTGGACGGAGGAGAGCGAAGCGGAACGGAAGCTGAACGGATGTCATCAATGGTCGATGGGTCTACAGATCTCCGGGCAGCTATCCGTTGACATCCGTTGACACATGAAATACGTTGAAGCATAGATTTGTATGGTGAAAAGTAGTTGCTTATGAGCCTGATATAAGCTTTTGGGTGGTGTTTGTTTCAGTGCAGGGTATGTAAACATCTTTGTTTCATCTTACTAAATCCCTTTTCGATTCCATCATCAAGTCCCGAGTGACTCACCTTCACCAGGAGATCCCGTATCACGGCTGGGACCTGATCCAAGATGAGCTCATGAAACTTCCTGGACTTCATAGCAAAGATTCAGTGAGCCTCTGGCCTTTTGAACAAGTTCCTTGGTTGGGAAGAAGAGTATACATAGATAGAGCTTCCAAATCATGCCTTCTCGGTGGAAAAGATAGATTGATCTTTGTTTTTTGAACACGTTTGAACGATTGATTTTGGCTTTTTGCCGTGAAGCGTTTGATCAGCTGTTGGTGTTTGGATTTTGTGGAATCTGGAATGGACCAAAAACAGGGGCCTGGGCCACAGGCATTAAAAAATGCCATCGCAAAGCTATGGTCGTCCGCCTCAAAAAACCATCCGGCAATTTTTCAGTGACGAAGATATCGTTTCCATTTAGTTCGATGATTGAAACCTAATCCAACTGATGGTTTTCCATGGTTTTCCGTTAAACAACCAGAGGCTACATATTTGTACCATGATGTTTTCACATCCCATGAGGTGCTCCAAGATGGTCGTGAAGGATGGTCTGTGGGGCTTCTTCTCGGAAATGGAGGCGCTGTCGAGTCGATGTCAAGACGTCAAAAAGTGTAGAAAGTTGGGATATTTCTTTAGGTTATCATTATTATGGATCTATAGACTATATAGATAATAATTCCTATTTGGCATTACTATCTGCCATTTGACCCGTAGATTTTCCAGTTTCTACAATTTTCTACATTCAGCTCCCCTATTTTTTGGTGGTAAAACATGCCAAAAAAAACCACCCAGCACTGAACTTTGGTGCAGGTGGTGAAGATCTGCCCGAAATTCGGGCGGACGTGTCCAAGCTTTCAGGACCAGGCCTGGTTGGTGAATACCTCAGGTTGTATTGAGTTATACTACCTGACTACCTGGGAATATATGTTGGGAGTTATACTAGGTGTATAGTATAGCTCATTTTATTGGTGTTTTTTTCATGGCTCCAATGGAGAATCTGGGAGCTGAGACAGGTGTGCGTTTGACCACTGAAACTTTGGCCAATGGCTCCACAGATCTTTTCCTGGAGGAGACCGGAGCCGACAGGGGAACCTGATGGGACTATAGGTTGTTTTTGTGTAAAAACCATCTATATCCCGTTATGGGACCCAGATGCGAACCATGGTGCTGGAATATGCACACCTACAAAACTGGGGCATAAATATGGGGTAAATGTAGGTAAATATGCCATTCATGGAGCATCTGGGCTATGGGATGAACCATAAACGATACACCATGTTTTGAGCCTGGCACGTGTGGGTCTCACATTCCGTGGCCTGTGCGATGGAATTGCCTGAAAAACGTGTAAACCATTTAGATTCAACAACCAATTCCACTTGATCAAGATCAGCAATTTCTGGGCAAAGTATAACGATCTCACTGCAGCACCACATTTATAGAAAAGTCATGGTTCATATTGACAACTATCCCAAAAAAAACACAAATGCAGGTGATTTTAATTCAGCCAGTATCTCCATAATTTGTTAGTTACAATAGTTATACGGTTATACAGTTCTACCCCAGTGTACGTCCATCAAGAAATATCCCCATTGATTTCACCATTGGTGAAGCGCGGAGGAGATCCCTGCGGATTGGTTTCGAACTGCACATTCAGAGCCGCAGGCTGCGATGGGACCGGGATACTCTTCGGTTGTACCCAGTGATGAGGGCGTGTTGCCGTTCACTGATGATGATGATGATGATGATGAAGAAGATGAAGATGAAGATGAATATAATGTTGACCACCTTCCTGATTTATTCATGACTTATGCACCTCAGTTGGATGTTTGCGGTAGCCCGGTAGCCAGGTGGTTGTGGAGAGCAACGGAGTCGTGGCCATGGCTTTGGATGCCGCATTTCGTCGTTCTGAGGAGCCATGAAAATGACATATTACCCTCTGGTTATGACTAACATAGCCATGGAAAATGGCCCATTTATAGATGGTTTACCTGGGTTTACCTATTAAAAATTGTGATTTTCCATGGCTATGTTAAATAACCAGAGGGTAATACTAATGGGATGAAGTTGAGGAAAGTGAACCAAGTGATGCGACTCACGCAGATTGAGCATAAACATGCATAAACTATCATAAACTTCTCAAAATAGAATGGATGATATGGATGATATGGATGCCAGAGTTCACGTGGAAATATATGGATGGACGATGTTGTTTTTGGAGTTGTTGACCACTTAACTTGCCTTCCGATTCCGTCTTTCTCGGCCGATTCCCAGCCCCTTTTTTCCAGGATTTCACGCCACGACTCATGGAGTTACAGCCGCTTACAGTGCAGGTCAGCCAGGGGATGGCGACACCAAATGATGCCATCCGGAGACACATGACATGAGACACCGATGCCATGCGGTGCAATCAGCAATCCATAGCAATCCTGGTTGGTTTGGTGAAGTGACTGGTGCCATTGGCAACCTTTATTTGCTGACAATCTTGATATTTGAATATATTTGATATATTTGCTTCCCTTGTTGTGTAGGTTGGACTTGGAAAATCCATGGCTGCAGCGAGCAGTTCCAATCTGTGCTTCGTTTGGGCAATCTTGAGAGCAACAAACATACAGAAAACTACTCGTAACAAAAACCTGGAGCAGTGCACTATTGGGATCTATTTGGTGAACTATTTTGCTGCAAAACTTGATCCTAAATACATATTTTAGCATATCCCAGATTCTGGTTTCAACATATGGTTAAACCGTTTATTCTGAACTTGATCCTTCCCACATTTTTTCTGGAGCCGTTGCCCCAATCTTTCCAGGTTGGGACAGAACTCTACCTCCGATTTGATCGGATAGAGACTTGGTAGGTCACGAAGTGATCGGTAGTGACGGAGTGACTCGCTGCTGGTGGAGGGTTGCTTTTCACAGAAACTGCTGAGCCAATGAACATGACAATTACTTGTTCAACAAGGATTATGAGATTGAGGATAAACGACATGCGGCGTTTGGATGGCTTAAGGCAGTTTAGAGAAGCGCATTTTTTTGTAATGGCCCATGGAGATTGGCATTGATATCGATGGGGTTTCTGCAGGTACAACGCCAAGTTTCAAGCGTTTTTCCATTTTTTTATGTGTTTGGACTTTGAGACTCGAACTGGAGCAAGTTGAGTTCCCATAAAAACATACCCTCTGGTAAACCAACAGTTCGCTATTGAAAATGGTGATTTATAGTTGATATACTCCATTATACTCCCATTAAACATGGTGATGTTCCATAGTTATGTGACAGTTTACCAGAGGGTAGTTGAACCCAAGAACTTGGTCGCCCAGCTCTCTTCAAATCTCAGGATGGAAATCATCTGCGTGGCGATGCGATCCCGGCAGGGCGAGCACCCTTTGAGGTCTGGGTCGGACCATCACCCTGCAATCTCACGTGGCGCGGATGCAGATTCCCCAGAGTTTTTTGGGCGGATGTGTTGGGTACTCATCCCCCAAGAAATGGAGGGTTTTGACATGTTTTGACACTAATCTTGATGAATCTTGTGGGTTTGGGTACCTTTTTTGACACTAGGGCCTAGACGTGCAAGACAGATATACTACGTAGTGAAACCGTGAGGCAAGAATGAAATCCATTGAAATCCCACGTTGCTAAGAAATGAGAAGCACATGAATCCGACATAATCCGACCAACTAAGGTATTTTGCCTGCTGCTTGGCACGCAAAGAGCCACGCCTTGCAGTCTCTTGCAGTCTCGCAAGCTGGTAAGTGGACTTTGCGTGGTTGAATCATGTCTTCATCCAATTGCTTTTAAGATTTCGTTGGAACATCCAAACCAGGGGATTTTTGGGAATCTTTCAGCATCTTTCAGCCTTCCGAGCTTCTCCAAAGCTCAGGTGAGAACGGCATCGAGCGAAATTGTGGTGTCAGACCCTCACAGTGACCGGCGGAACGGTCCAAACGCTAGAGGAAAATTCAGGAAATCCTCAGAATTTCTCAGAACTCAACTGGAACTGTCCAAACGCCAGAGGAAAATTGGGGAAATCCTCAGAAATCCTCAAAATGTCTGTTGCTGTTCGAAAAGATAATGGGATCTCGGGAGCTCAAATGTTTTGTGATCCCCTACTGGATCCCTTACAGAGCCAAGGCCTTTCCAGAAGTGTGGAATGTTCGATGCACCATTTTGGATGGTCGTGCAGGATTGCAGACACTCAAGGTGGGCGATCTGCCAAGAATGGCTTGGTAGCTAGCGCTACCCAAAGATGACAAGGGGCTTGTGTAGGGCAAAGGATGAGATACCCTCTGGTAAACTAACATAACTATGGAAAATCACCATTTTTAATGGGTAAATCCACTATAAATAGTCATTTTCAATAGCTATGTTAAATTACCGGAGGGCAGACCACTGGATTTTAAAGGTACCCTCTTTTTGGACACAGCATAGTTCCCAGCCCCGGAGTTGCCATGCCGTTTTTAAGCCCCTGCAGGTCGTGGTTGATGGCCAGGGCTATCCACAGTTCACCAACGTCACCGTCGCATTGCAGCTTGACAGCTGCAGACAATGGGGGTGTAACCCTTGGCATTTGGGTTTGTCTATACCGATATACCCCAATTTATGCTCAATTCCAACTGGAAATATGTTCAAATCGATGAATGTCTGGGATTTTGTATGATTTTCTATGGGATTTTGTATCTGTTTGTCATACTCACAGAATCCCGTGATTGAAACAGGATCCATGTTGGGATGTCGTTGGCCACCTCGTGGCCAACCCAGATCAAGGCCTACTCCGAAGATCGATTTCCTGCCACGTCTCTATGACGTCCAACCCTCCCGTGGCAGCTGGGCTGGCGGAAGTGTCGTAGTCCTCTCGGGCGACGGCTTACAAGGTGACGAGGTTGGGGACTCCCGGGGACTCCGAAATTCTCTGGTGGTGACTGGAAATGTTTGGAACCATGGAATTTTATGACTTTCCCAAAAAAATGGGAATGTCATAACCCCAACTGACGAACTCATATTTTTCAGAGGGGTAGTAGGTATACCACCAACCAGTTATTTGTTCACTTCATTTCCGCATATTCCCTCCTATCATGTCATGCTTTCTTCATTTTTCTTCGCTTCTTGATAAGTTTGGTTCATTTTTGCCCTTTCCAAATCTTTCCGGTGCGCGCAACTGCCACAATGATTATCCCTAATTTGTTCTGGAGAGCTTTAGGTATCTTCAATGATATATAAATATAACATAATTATAAATTATAATAAATCACATTATCAATTACTTATCCCCACTTGAGAAGATTGAAGCTCTCCAGATTCTGTGGGCAGAACCACCCAGATCCAGGCCTGTGACCTGGTTCACTTCGGTGCTTTGCAGCTGATGGAAGTGCCACCTGAGTTCTTCGAGGAGTTCTTTCAAGATGGCAGGGCAGTAGATGATGGTAGCGGGGAGTTGCCCAAAAATGGGGATGCCTAATTTATGTCAATGTCCACAGGGAATTGACGCTAAAAGATGGGCTGAATGGAAATCTTTTGAATGATTTTGAGGTATTTTCAGAGAAAACCAGATCAAAGTGACCCAAAGACTTGAAGGTTGGAAATGCTGATTTGGAGTGTCAGACACATCCTCCGACAAATTCTTTAGTTCGACCAAATCCTGACCCATCACTTACATTGTTCAGGGATGTTCAGGGTGAGCTTGCATTGATGGACACCAATAATTTTTACATATTTTTACCTGCAAATTCTTGGGGGTTTGAATTGTTTTGTTGGTTTTTTGGTCCATGATGGTCCATGGTTTCACAGTTTCACAGTTCGAAACTGAGGAGGAGACGGTTCGACCTATGGGGTCCGGTCCCCGCGGCATCATGGATCCGTCTGAACATGGTCCTGCCTCGCTGTTTAAAGGGAAAATCAGCGAATAAGTCATGACAATAAATTGGAATATCATCATTATCATATGATATTATCAGTTACAATTGGAATCTCATCATTATTTTATGTTATGTTCTATTATTTATGATTACCAGTAAATACGAGTAATATTATATAATATTATCACGGATTATCATGTTACTGGTAGCCTATTTTCAGTGAAAATGATCTGGTGGCACCTCCCTGGCGGACCTTTCCAGCCCAAAAGCGCCACTTGAGGCGACTCATTCGCTGCATGGTACCACCCGCACCTGTGATGCCACAGGTGCACAGTGATTCTGACATGGATATCCTGAAAATTGCTGCAAAATGATTTGTATATGATTTGTAAATGCCTGTACCATAGAGTTTGAGGTTACTTTGATTATCTTTGATTTCCTGTGCCATAGATTGATGGGGAAATTTCAATAGATATAAAATATTTCAGAGTTTCAAGTTCCAAATCAAGGGTACAGCCGGGTACAGCCGGGTGGCTGTTTGGTGTTTTGCTAGGCATGCGAAATTCATCCATCGGGGACTTGTGATCTCATTGACGACCTCGTGGGGAACTCGGGATCTGGTGGGATGCCCCCGGAATATGGCGAAGCGATGGGTAGCCTCTGGTAATAGCTGACATAGCGAACTGGAAAATCACCATTTTTAATGGGAAAATCACCATTTTTAATGGGAAAATCACCATGTTATAGCTGGGAAAATCACCATTTTTAATGGGAAAATCACCATGTTATAGCTGGGAAAATTCATGAACATTCATGATTTCGACTGGGCCGTTTTCAATAGCGAACTGTTAGTTTACCAGAGGGTACACTGAAATTCAGTGGTAGTTGGCCCGTTGCACAGCTGCACGACTTTCCAAGGCAGTTCCAGTGAGCATTGCTGGCTACGTGTTGCTGCCATGTTTTGTTGGCATCGCACATGGCCACACTTTCGCCGTAAGAGGCCCTGAGTTCAATTCTCACAATGCCAGATTCAAATTAGCTCACTGTTTGATTGATTCTCATTCCACCATATTCCACCATATTCCACCTTTGTTGCTAACCTGTTGCAAGTCGAAATTCCAGTAGCGTTCGCTTCCCCTCGTGCCATAGTTGATCATAGTTGCATCCCAACGATGGAACTTGATCAATCTTGATCACAGGCCACAGAGATCTTCTTCAACTATTCCAGTGCAGTGACTTCAGTGGTCACTGGCATCACACCCGAACGCTCCGCGGCGATGAGTGCCTTGGAATTGAAAAACGGCGAAGGTTGTTTTGTTGACACTTGGGATGGTGGAAAAATTCCAGCCGGGAAATTCTGGGAAGTTATTTAAGGGATATATAATATATATATATAGATGGGATTATATATATATATATATCGTATATATATATATACGGGAGATATATGGGATAGATTTGGGGAATTTTGGTGAAATCCCCTCTGAGAGCTGGGTCCCCTGGAGGCTCACATTTTGTAGACAGCCTGGGTTATAGCTGGGGTTATAGGATTTCATTTTGTAGATAGGAATACCCCAGCGGCTTCATTTTAAGCCCACAAAGTGGGGGCCACTGGGGGGCAGGGGGTAATTTACAGGGGTATTTTGGGGATATATATGGGATATGGTTTGGGATATATTTGGGGTATATATGGTTTGGGATGGGCTTCACTTTTTTCATGGGATAGCTGATAGCCAAATGATGTCAACCCAATAAAGCTTCGAACCTTGTTCCTGGCGAGAGATCCAGGTAGTTAGGAGATACTGCCACTTGGAGTCTTGCTGCACAAGGGGAAGGACTTGCTTTACCTTAGGGGACCTTGGCCGTGATGCTTCATTCATGGCAGTGGTGGAGATTCCTCGCGATCAACATCCTTCGATTCCCTGAGACATCTCATTCCCAATACCAATAGCGTGTTGATATTAGCCGATTGATGCAGATTGATGCAGATTGATTCATTGGAGAGAGGTCCAATGGAGTCCAATATGCAGCAACTGCGAAGTCATGCGAAGTCTCACTCTCCGCAGTTGCCAAGGTGGAATGGTGTTCTTGACTGGCTTTGGCTTTCCCATTGTGTCACGCCTGAAGCTCAGAAAGCTGAAGAAAACAATCATCAGGGGGTGATCGAACGAAAAACAAATTTAGTATCAATACCTCACATGATCTCTTTCTTGTATTCGATGCAGTAGAAACATGTAGGAATATGAAATATGTCGAAACCTTGACAGACCTGGGAATTCCGAGTTCTTCCGCGCTGCTCGAGGTACAGCTCCCTTTACTCCGCCAGCGCTTGCGAAGCATGTGGCCCGAAGCCCAACGCCGTGGCCGCCGTGGCCGATACGGTTGATGTATGGTCGATGCTAAGGTGCTTCATATTGGCGGACAAAGTTGTCGCATTGAGGCCCAGTGCCAAGTCATTCAGGTTGAGTCCTTTTTTTAAATAGTGGTTGGAGTAAATCACCATCACGATATATCACGATCATCACAGATTGCCAGATTGCAGTTGAGGAAATTGTGTTTGGATGCTAAAATGGCATCTTTTGGCAGAATGCCAGGAGTCAACGCCAACATCGCTGAGTTGTTTTCTCATTCGGTGGGGGACACTCAGCTATCAGCTGAAGATGCTTTCGCATGTCTACGACATTTATCCATGCCATGGTCAAAACAATGGTTACTTGACCATATGGTTGGGGGACATGGTATGGACAATATATGGATAATTGATATGTTGGGTAGATACAATAAAATCCAATCCCATATGATGGTCAATACAATCCCATATATGGATAATACAATCCCATAGATTTCACGACATTTTTCCCCACCAATTCGGTTAAGGGGGATGGTCATAACCAGTCCGGATAACCATGGCCTTTTCCCAAACGCAAAGCCGAGGCATCCGCCCACGGCATCTGGGAAGAGCCGTGTACAGCAGGGAGCCCAGGGAGTCTGAAATGACATAGAAAAACACATTTCAACTGATGGAGTCATAGCTTTCAAAGGGTGAAAGCAGTGAAAGCGGACTGCTGAAACAGCCTGTATCAACTGCTTTCAGCCTATATATCAGCCTCTATCAGCCTATAAATCCCCCTGTTTTGCCATGTTTTTTTTGCCACCTGGCTGCCACCCACGTATTCGCCTCAGCCAGGCTGTGGATGCTGGGCTGGGGGTTTGCCTTGGTCACGCCGTGAGGGCACCTAGGGCACCATTTCCTGGGATTCTTCACACTTTTTTCGGCATCTTCAGGGGTCTAAGTATGGGGTTACTATATGTTACGTAATAATGATTGTAAGGGCTTAGAAAGTTTCCAAGGTTGTAATTAATGTTAATTAATATGTTATAGTTTCCACTATACATACTATACTGATTGATTACTGATTGTAAGGGGTTACCATTATATGTAGTTGGTTGTGATATGTTGTGATCATTCCACATTGTAGTTGGTTGTTTCCAATATGTTGGGGATGCTCACAACCAACCAGTATGGTGGAATGACGGTGGTTTTGAGCACTGCTCCATTCTGTGTTTCAACAGGATCCCACAATGTAGTTCTCGTTAGTTCTCGTTAGCAGCACATCTCAGAACACATTTTTTTTTGGCATCACAGCTGTGCTGTTCAACAAATTTCTAATCATAAGCAATGCTGTCGATCATTGCTTTGCCAAGGGGGGTCTTCTTCTCCCACGCCTTTGCAGTGACTCAGGCCTCATGCCATATGCTTTGAAGTCAAAAAGCTCGGATTCCACAACTGTGGAACTTAGAACGACTAAACCCGACTCGGAAGTCACTGAACTGTCTATGTGGTCTACCTTTTGTATCCTTTCAAAAAAAAGATTGAGCTCATCCAACATCCAACATTCTGATCAGCCAGGTGTCTCCCAGCAGTGGAAGCTGGCACGGTGGAGCTCTGTTGGATATCGGTGGACGGGGCTTTCATCCCGAGATCTTCCGGCAAGAGGTGGTGATCCGTTTGGCCCTGCAGAATGGGACCATCCAGGACTACCCGGCAGTTCAACTGCCATGGATGCTGCTGGAATATGCACACCTACATAAAGACCCCAAAAAATATGCCCCAGTTTTGTAGGTGTGCATATTCCAGCACTATGGTTCGCATCTGGGCGGACTGGGATGGTTTTCTCGAATATTTGAGACACTCTAGCGACTCTAGTGACTTCACTTTCTATTGGGATGGTTTGAGACCCAGAAGTGACTTTCTTGCGTCTGAATGGCACCGAAGCATTCGGAATGTCCAGTCGATTTCCCCAGACTCGGCTGCGAAGGACTTGCCATGTCCTTTGGTACCCACGTCATCTCTTCAAAGTCGACGGTTGCAATGTCAGGCGGCATCCAAGGGCAGATCCTCATAGATATGTCAAATACCACCGCTTATTGAATGGAAAAAAAGGGCCAATACACCAGAGAATTCTGGGGACTTTATGGTATTAGGGGGATGGAATTATAGACATTTCTAGTTTCCAACTCACAAAATGTTTGGCGAAAAAGTTTGCCAGGCACCATCACTCTCTGAGCCTTTACTCGAGTACATCAGGCGCTTTTGGGTGGTGGCTGTGTGATGAAATCCAGACCTGCTGGTACTAAAGGCTCTGAAGGTAGGAATTGCATGGAATTGCTTGCTGTAGGGTTGCAAGTCGCTTTTGAAGTAATGTAAACTATTGGGAAACATACGTGTATGTATATATATACATACACACCATATATGTATGTATATATATATAGATCATATATATTATAGATATAGTTTCTAAGAAAAAATGCTATCCATAGCTTCGAAAATGCACTTCTTGGGGGTTGCCATTTTTCTAGGATACCTCAAATTGGTTTTATGTCTGTAGCTAGATTTTTTTGGGTCCCTAATTTATACAACATTCATTTTCTAGTAGAAAATCACAGGCCCCAACCTGACCCGGTGAACTCGTACAGGGATTATGTATATATATATATATGTATATATATATACACATGTAACAAGTAACAACACATAAAAACTGGTTCAATTAGTTTCACAACGTCTTCAAAACGACCAGGACTTCGCAAGAGGAGAGCCTGGGTGAGGCACGAAATCTTGTGGGATCTCACTGGTGGCAGATGAGATTCAAGCTGCTGGATGAAAAGTTGTTGTCGCTAATTGGATAGCTAGAAAAGTTGTCAATATTGATGATATGGTAACATGATGTAACATGTAAATAAAATTTGTATGTATATATGTATTTACCATCCATTGGATGGTTAAAAGTTCTTAAAACTGTTGTCGTTGATATCTCATGGCAATTCCTTTCGGTCAGCCCTTACAGCCCGGATCGAAGAAGTTTCAGACATCTACAGAAATCTGGCAGGGTGGGATGAAAGTCTTAAGCCAAGGCAGAAGGTTTACGGATTTCAATTTTATCCATCCCAGATGCTCCATGTATGGAATATTTACCTATATATTTACCCCAAAAATGACCCATATGTAGGTAAATATTCCAGCACCATGGAGCATCTGGGCATGGTGCTGCTTTTTGCCAAGGCTTTAGCACAAAGTTTTCTCAGACATGCAGATTCACGGCGGAACAATCAATCCTGGATGAATCAGCACTCATAGACCAACGTACTTGCTACTCGTACCCTATGATAGCTTTGCTTCAAAAAAAATAGGAAGATAAATTGAAAATTTCTTCCGACATCTTCCGACATTCCCACCAGACCTCTGACTTCATATATTAAATTAGAATCCTGACAATCCGGATAAGTCTGATAAGATTCGTAAGCGAAGAAATCAGAGGTTTTTCTCCAGTTTTCCATCACACCTGCCATTCGCCGCCATGGTGGGCACCTTAAAGCGCCCAGCGTCGTCATCGAGGTCCTCGTCCCTCTGTGGCTTCCCGCGGTCCACGCCGGAGGCCGAGGGCTTGGCCGCGGCGCCCTTGGAGGAACTGCGACGCAGCGTGGCGGCGGAGGTGAAGTGCGGAGCGCTGGCGGGTGCGGCGCATGTGGTGCTGCGACACGGGAAATGTGTGGTGGCCTTTGGAGATGGAAAAGGCTCCAAGGAAAGCAACTTCACCTTGAGGACTTGGTGATTCTTATTGGTGTTTTTTTTTTTAAAGGGAAGAATTGGAGGTCTGAAATGGTAGACGTATGTAAACGTATCATACTCACTGTACGCTGTCTTGTGTAATTATAGTGTATGTCATAGGATGATATGTTATAGTATTTCAAATATGCTATGGTATGTTATAGTTGCATTTGGATGCATTTGGAAGAATGCGAAGAGTGAAAACTCACAACCTCGAGTTGGCTGCATGTCTTTTTAGGTTTTAGATTGTTTTAGTTGAAGGTTGGTAGGTTTTATCGGTTTTGCTTCCACCAATTCCCATGTCGCGGAGAGGAGCCTATGCAAACTCCATGGCTGTACGAAGCCGCTGGTGGCCTGTGCTTTCCTGACCTTGGTTGACAGTGGCAAAGTGAAGCTCTCAGATCCGGTCTCCAAATACATCCCCTTCTCTGAGGCGCCAGCCCGATGTGGGTTTAGGGTAGCTCCGGAAAGACATCCCACAGGATTTTTGTGACATCCCACTAACCCATAGGATCCATGTATGCTATATATGGTGACATTTACCATCAATATACCCCAAATGTTAGCATATATACCATACATGGATCCTATGGGTAATGGCCATGAAATAAAATTCCACGATGTATCCCGTGACATAAAAAAAAATAGTTGAGATTCTTAAGTTGATTTTTCCGGGATGTTTTATCAATAATTTCAATTGATCTAAAAGAAACATCGGAACCAGAAACCATCGGAAACCATTAGGAAACCATGGCTTTGTACTATCTGCTTAAACCCATTTATAACCATTATAGCTATAGTACCACTAGTATACTATTGTGAATTTAGCTACCTATTGCACCCATTGACTGAACAGTGCTTACCATTTTGCTGTGTACATTGAGCTGCAGGTTTGTTTCTGAAGCCTTTTAGGCGCAGATGTGCCCCCTGACGGGCCCCGTCGTTTCCTGTAAAAGGATCAGCTGCCGCCACTGCGTGTTTCTCAGTGGTAGGCGGAGCCTGCAATGGCGACCAGCGAGACCGTTGGCTTTGGTGGCAAAGAGCCACCTCCGCCGTCATGGGACGGTACGGATCCTGCAGTTCAGTTGCTGCTCTACGAGAAGAATGTGAAGCTTTGGATGTACGAGTCAGAGCTAGAAATGAAGAAGAGA
>Ga0126342_10001585_pt1:0-27500 | contig 32583 bp, 28 predicted proteins | sample Cyp1metagenome_FD_92528 | JGI IMG/M metagenome (GOLD analysis project Ga0126342, IMG submission 92528) | Coral microbial communities from Lord Howe Island, Old Settlement Bay, Australia - Cyphastrea 1 metagenome | ecosystem: Host-associated > Invertebrates > Cnidaria > Coral ...
ACCCTAGGGTAGGGTCTGAACACTTAACGAAAACATACTGAAAACCCCCAGGCAAGTTCATTTTAGACCCACCAAAAAAGGTCTAAACTGAAATACCTACAGTCCCTCCAATGTACCTGAGGGGATGTTTGATGTACATTTTGGTAGATCCATACTTTTCATCATTTTTGATTGCTTCTCTTTTTGGGTCGAGTTACCTTCTGGTAATTTAACAGCTTGTTATGGAACATGGCCCATTTAGTTCGATGATTTACCACGACCTACTTATTTAGAACGGTGATTTTCCATAGCAAAGTGTAAAACTTACCAGAGGATATCCATATATACATAGATTATACAAATGTATACGTATATCCATCCATATCCAGCCTGTGCTACGCCAAATTGCCACGATCTTCCCCTGTCCCAGTTCCGACTGTCGCGAGCGCTTCCCCGTGTGGGCGCAGGCAGCACCGGTGCGGGGCCCCAATCGAATCAGCTGTTCGAGAAGGAAAAATTCAGAGGCAACCTCCAAATGTGTTGGGCAACAAAAACGGGCAGCACCCATAGGTTTCAACTCGGCTTCAACTCGAAATGTCTGATTTCAATCATTTGGAATTCGAAATTCCATATAGATCCAAGGTGGGGTAGGATGTGAGTTCTTTCTGGGTCGCTTGACCAACCACGAAATGGCGGCTTGGCTTGGGATGGACCGTCCCATGGGATGGTCAGGTTCCGTCGAAAAAAGCCTGTGACTTCCCATATCAGGGGATGACCATCCAGGACCATCCATCGCCAGCGAAATCCATGGGTGAAATATGGCAGATCAAATGAATCAAATCACTGCAATGACTGTGTTCTGTCAGGTTCCGAAGCTGGAACAGAAGGAGATTCAGCTGTTTTACTCCCAGGCAGCTTGCCCAAATGGTTGAGATCTGGTTCCGGATTCTTGCCACTTACGGGTTTTCATGGCAAGTTGAGAACCGGAAAAAACCCTAAACCCTGAGGGGTTATGGGTTCAATTGGCTTCATGGCCTTGTATCAATTTTATTTGAATTCGATTGCCACTAGCTTTTCTGAGCCATGTCCTTTGGATGGCTGGTGGCCATTGCCTCAACGGATGTGAAATCTTGGGATCCCCTGTGAACTTTCACTTTTTTTTGGTGGAATGCAGCAGTTCAACCCTGTGTTGACATCATACATCCCAATTTTTGCCGAAATTACCAGCATTTTTGCTGGTCATCGCCAGATTCAAATCCCATTTTTTGGGTCATAAAGCCATCACCGGTGGTTTTGCTGATCCTCACGCCATAGTTCTTTGGACTTCTCGGTGAAGCCCCCGGAGGTTTCAGGGCGATCCTCACGCGCTAGGTGCATCCTCTTCAACTTGGCGTCCAGCTAAGAGCCGCCACCTCGCCGCAGCAGACCTTTGAGGCACAGCTGCGACAAAGCTGTTTTTTAAAGGGGGAATTCAGCAACAGGGGGATATAAAATTGATCTTTTGATGGTTATGAGTTAAAAGATGTTAATACTATTTAATAGTTATATTCATTTGTAAAGGGGGTTCTGAAAAAACTATTGGCATATATTAACATCTATTAACATCTATTAGCATCTATAAACTTATAACCATCAAATATTTGGGGATATCATTGATAAATGTTCAGATTGGTTGATGAGTAGTTCGTCATTTCGTCAAAATATGGGATATACGGATATACGTGGATTTTTTCATATAAATTATGACTGATTGATGATGAAAGAGGGGATTACCATCTGGTTATTTAACATAGCCATGGAAAATCACCATTTTTAATAGGTAAACCATCTATAAATGGGCCATCTATACCATGGCTATGTTAAATAACTAGAGTCTAGAGGGTATCATGCCAATCTACGGGGATTATCACAATCATAATCCATGAAGAGGGAGTCCTGTTCCCAGGCAGTATAAAGTGACGACGTTATGGGTACTTGGACAATATGAGGACAATCTCATAATATTTACTGTAGCTATCTACTTATCTATTAAATCACCTCCAATTAGCTTTGAATAGTGAATTATTGATATAGTACCTAGTACTAGACACACATAATTGGATACTATGTTGATGTTGATATTTAGACAATCAACAACAGTTACTATATTCATACTTAGTAATGTTGCTCACCCCATCGTTTTAAACAATACAGCAGAAACAATCAACATCCAGTCATGAAATAGTAGCAATGCGAACCTTTTCTGTATCAATTTGGTGGTCAGTGTAGGTTTTTGAAGTCATTTCAAATTAGAGGTATTGGATGAATTGAGGAAGAACCATGTGAGTTATGCCCCCACACGCATATTGGGATGTAAGGGAAGTGGAGATCCAACCGAGAAACACCAGTGGAGAGCCCAGCAAAAGAAGGGGATAGCCAACAAGAATAGCGTACAGAAACTCTTGGATCTCTCGCAAAAGCCGGACTTTTTTGTTGTGCAGTGCTTCTAAGCAGAGGTCTCTTGGTTGTAAGTGTTGTGGGTGCCCCACCATGCCCCAACCCTAAACATTGACCATGGTTGTTGGTCAAAATCTGATTTTTTCTTACTTGGACACCTACACTGACTCCTGGAAGTGAGTAAATGAATCGCAGATTCACAAGATCAGCAGGGAAGGTCCGTCGGCCGGTACTGAAATGGTCCAGCACCATGGGTTCCATGCTCCAAACAAAAACCCGAATTCCCCAAGGTCTGAAGTTTGATCCACCCCATCACCTTCCACAGCCCGACCAAACTCCCACACACTTCCACATGTAGCAGCCATCCGTTGAAACGCCAGGAGAAGACGTTAGTTTCTTGGCTAAACCCTGGTGAATGGATGTGAATGGTAAGTTGATATAGATTCATGGGTGAGCTTTTTTGTGTGCCACAAATGATGCTACACAGATATAAAGACCAAACAGCAAAATGTCATTTTTAAAAAGGCACCTAACAAGTAGACATGCATGCGCGAAAGAAATGACCTGCTTACATATCTGTGGTCGCTAGTCTACAACGAACAATGCTACCGACACCCATGTTATGGACCCTCAAAAGACATTTGCGCGACCAGCGCATGGTTTGAGGGTTTGAGGCCAGGGAATGACCCGATTGGACGTTATATTTTGATAGATTTTTAGAAATAGCTTAACGAACTGACTGGCCGACCTCGCCATAAGCCCATGAGTAATGAGTAGGAAGGGGAGTCTTTGAATAACGGCCTCAACATTGGGCACACTGAAAAAACATCTCACAGGTCAGGGAATGAGTTCAATTTGCCCAGATCAAGTCATATCAAGTTCACTTTGTAAGTTGGCAATCCCTCTATTCTTCCCATGTGCCAGGTTCCAAGTCAGCGATTTCCCCGCAAGAACTACTAGGGGATGCAACAAGAGATATTTTTCCTGGTCTGATGAAACCGGCATTTGCAACACATGATTCATATGATGAAACTCTTTTCAAAAAAAAACTGACAGAAGAAGGATAAGGATCCAGTTCTTCCCATGGAAAGAACACGTACAGTTTTTTTTTCCCCCCATCAAAAATATCTTCCACTTTTGATGGCACCACGAAAAAACCATCGTTCCTGACGTGAAAAATACAACACACAACTTTTCATGGTAAGAACCAGGGTCTCCACCGTTCATAGAATTGGATGATGGGAAAATTTTAACCGGAAAGCCCTATATTTCATGGTAAAAACCCATGGGTTTCCTGTAGATTTTCCCTTAAACCAATCCAATGGACCGTGAATCCAAAGAAGTCCCACGAATTTCGAGGCGCTTAGTTCCGACTTCCAACGTTTGGAACTCTGGCCCTCGGTGCCTTTGTCCCGAGGATTTTCATCCAGGAAAACTGAGTTGACCACGGATTTTCATCAAGGAACTTTCTGGAAACTTGGGGGTGCAGACTTACTAAATGGGTTCTATAAATATATAATTAATATATATATATATATACTGTATATATATATATAAAAACATGTATAATTAAACATGTTTAAATCAACTTATAGAATATCCACTTGCACATGGATTATAGCCAAATAGTAGTTACACCAGTTGGGAGTTTAACCAGTAGTTGAGGATTTGATGAAGCAAGTTTGGAACTTGGCCCATCTCTAGCAACCGCACATGTTTTTTGACAACTGAAGCATTTCATTGGGAAATAGCCAAATAGAAACGGATTGTTGACAACAGACAAGAGCTTTTTCGGGGACCGGTGACCGATGGAAATGATTCAAACAATGGAGAAATTTACGAACTTTTTTTTTCTCCCTTCTTTGGTTTCTTGTTGTCGAAGAACATATTACATTATTTGTTTGTCTGAAAACACTGCCAAATCCTTCGGTTTATCATCATTTTCACATATCATTTTTTGTGATAATTTGGAGGGTATACCGTATACCTGTATACCTCATTTTCAGACACACCCGTATATGGCTAATACGCCCTTGTCAGTGAATGGTGATGAATAAGCCCTGGCAACAAGCGCCAGGTGCCCCTATTGTCGGGGGGGGGTTCCTTCGGGAGCTTGGTGACATACCCTCTGGTAAACTCACATAGATAATGAAAATGGCCATAGAAATAGTGGATTTACCCATTAAAAACAGTGATTTTCCATAGATATGTTAGTTTACCAGAGGTAGTATATACAGTATATCCAATTATAAGCCCCCTTGTATCCTCATGTTTGTTGGTTAGATCATTACATCAGAAATCTTGAGACATGTGCTGAGCGACATCCCCCTAGGTCCATGGCGCTCGGCGACGCATCGCGGACTCCTTCCTGAGGTGTGGATCCATGGGAGTAGCCTAAATGGACCTGGCAACTCCAGATACTCAAATACATAAGATAGAACAAACAAGATTTAAATCTTAGGTTTTGGGGTTGAACATGGACCCAGTCAAAGTTAAAGTGGTGGCTATGGATTTTTAATACCCCCCAAATGTATCCAAATGTTAATTAGAGTAAATGAGGGGTTTGTTGTTCATTTACTTCTTCGCCTCTTATTAGCGTGAAGCGTAACTAGTGAATCTCCGACTTTGAGAGCTGTCACTGGACTAGTTGAAGTAAACATCTGCAGGAAAACAGGATTCACCGGCCAAGTTTTTTCTTCTTTCCTGTAGATGTTCCTCTCAACGAATGCTGGGAAGTTGACAACTTGTATAGGAATACCACAGTGTCGGCTATGTCAAGATGAGATCGTAACATCATCAAAATATCCTGCTCAACTGGTTTATTTGATTAATAACTGGGTTATACCTCCGCCTACCGAGCCATTCGTGGGGTGATCCTCGTACTCACCGTCGGCGGCTCAGGTTGGAGGCATTGTCACGGGCTGGGGCGCACAGAGGTCGCAGTGCGACCGAAGGGGTCGATCGGTTTGTTCTGTTTTTTTTTCTCTTTTTCTTTTGGTGGCTATAGTATATACACACACAATTTCAGATTTATGATATGTAATAACATGTAATAACTATGTAAATATTCATTCATGTTTTTGAATCGAAGTCAAAGTACTGTAGCAATCTCCTTGAAGATCCACAAGATAACTCAGCTTGGAACCCTCGGTATCTAGTGACAAACGCCTTCCGCTTCCACTGGTGCCCCAAGACTTGACGGAAACAGGGTGAACTTTGTTTAATTGAACCAAAACTCACTGGTGGTTTCAAACACTTCCTTCAATGGACTACAACTGTTCGGACATTTTTGTGGGTAAAAACTCTTTTACTTACTTCTGTTTTCCTGATGTTTTCTGTTCATCTCTCGTTCAAAGAAGTTGTTTTCATGTCAAAATTGATCGTTTCCGGTAGAGTTTTCCTTGAATCATCCCGTTTTTCAATGGACATTTCCCCTGTCCATGTTTTTTCATGGCCTCCAACATCCCCTGAACTTCCATGTAAAAAATGGGTGGCAATGGGTAGTAACATTGCTGGTGTCAATTGGCACTTGGGTACTGATCATAACCCCAAAATTGACAAGTTGGACACCTGGAAGTATGGGATAAATCTCATCTAAGTATCATCTAACTATCCCGGTTTCACACTTTTTGGTATCTTTTCCGGGCTTTCTGCGTGTAAGCTATAAAGCATCCACCTGTTGGGGTGCCCGTGCTGACTTCGGACCCGTGCTGGACCATTTTAGGTCCACCTTCCAGAGGCCTTCGTCCAAAGTGGCGAGGTGGGCGCATCAAAATCTTGGCCGTAAATGGTAGGAATAGGAATATAGTAACCACCAAAAGGATCCAAAAGGATACAAGGATCATTCATCACTATAGTGGGATTTTATCACTTTTCTATCCTCTTTTTGGTTGCTATATATATATAATGCGTATCAATAATGCGTATCAAATGTCAGCCATGGCCAGCGGGCTGGTACTGAAGTACTCTTGATGTAAAACCATCCAAAACTGGGGAATTGAGCCGTAGCCGCTATAGCCATAGTGACTTCTGGGTACTGCAATTGCCATACAATGCTATTGACTGACATTGTCTGATTTTACGAGTACTGAGGCTATGCATTGTAGGCAGTGAACTGATGTTAGACTGGTCAACAGCAAACCAGCAAACTTGGTCAAAGTGCAACATACAATAGCTATCATCATCCTGCAGTAGATATCGGGATGGATTAAACCAGTTTAAAAAAACCCATAGTTTACCATCTTCGTGGTGTTGAAGATTCATAAATCCAAGCGTTTTTTTGGTGGCTACACCACGCTAGGGTGAACTGACCTATTGCCACATTCCTGTTAGTCATTGTCCACACTTGGGGTGCATGCAGAAATCGTAAGTGGGTGATACCCTGGAAAAACCTCCGTGAGAAATATCCGATATGGCCAGTTGTATGTAGCTTATAAACCCCTTACTAACCGACTGGGACGCGCATCGAAGGACCCTCCGTATTTCATAACCTAATTTGAGCCCGAAATAGCTGGAAAAGGATGCGGGAATGTATGTATATAGATAGATGCACCTCGTGCTATGTAGCAGGTAGCAGTAGAAGCAACACACATCATAATTATTTGCAGTAGTTCCAGTATTTGCAATGGTTTCAATTGCAGAACTTAAATACCAGATGCTGAAACATGTAATAATTGAAGATGTGACGCACATTTCTGTTACCCGAAAGCTTCTGATGCCAGACACAGATGATACCCTGATGGGTTGGACAGTTGGACTTGGACATTCCCATGCTGGGTCATATCCGATAGAGTATATTGTTGGACTTCTTTTGCTGGAAGCTATACCCACCCTTTGTTCTTTAGCTCGCCTTGTTTCTCGATTAGATGGAACATCAGATTCGGAAGCAACTGAAAGTGGGGTCCCCCAAAGTTCCCCAGTAGAGCGGCCAGAAAGTGGAGCATCCCCCATCTTCAGACAAACCAAAATCATATTAAGTTGGTGAACTGTATCCCATATATCCAACTATGTCCCATTACATCCCTGTTTGTGTCGATTAAATACCCAGATAAACAATGTCCAAAACCCTCTGTCAGTGCATGAAATACTGGTTGGTTAAGAGCGGGAGTCACAGTTAGTGGATTATGATAGTCCCCAATACATTGGGCAGTATAGCCGAGGAAAATATCATCAACCAACAGGGGTGTTGACTGCTGCTCAGATATGTGCATGGATCAAATTATGGCATATGGTTTATAGTCAAATTTATCCATCTCATAAATTTGAATCCAAGCATAATGGGTATACAGTATATACCCTCTGGTAAACAGCCACATAACTATGGAAAGATCCACTATTTTCAATGGGTAAATCCACTATTTCGACTGGGCCATTCTCAATAGCTATAGTTAGTCATTACCAGAGGGTATATATATATATAATTTTATAATATACACATCCCTACAATGTGAGGCCCCCCAGTGATGTTTGTTGGTCTAGATTCGCCCCAGTAACTAGTTCGTTATTTGCGTACCATAAACCAATTCGTGAAATTGGAGTTATGTTCACCAACTTTTCACGCTATCACCAGTTATTGGAGTTATGTTCACCAACTTAGCTATCTCACATCCCTATGAACATGGATTGATTATGAATTCTTCCCATCCCCCAAGGACCGGGTTTTCATCCAATGCCACCAGACAGTGCAGGTCTCAAGGCCCTCGAGGCCCAGGCGAGAGCTGTAAGGAAGGGCATGTTTTGGGAGAGGTTTAAACCATCAAAAAAATCATGGTGGTATCATTACCATCCATAGCCATTCAACTATAAATATGTCAAACTTAGAAGTTTCAACCACCCATGACTATGTCAAACTATGTCAAACTATGTCAAACTATGTCAAACTATGTCAAACTATGTCAAACTATGTCAAACTATGTCAAACTATGTCAAACTGTCAAACTTGTTACGGTTCAAAAAGGACAAATTACAACAACCTCTCTCCCACGTCACGACGTAAAGGATGGTTAGTAAGGGTACTAACTTCAAATGGCCGAACATTTCAGGTTGGTGAATTTATATAACTTATCAAGATATAGCGGGGATAAAATGGGATCCTGTATATAAGCAACAATATGATGGATGCGTTTGTGTGAACATGTTGTGGGAAACCACCAGCCTCCCATGATTTAAAACATCATGCCCCCGATGAAAGCAGCCATTTGGGGTTACCCCCATTTTCTGACAAATTCAAACGGTGGATTTATGTGTGAAAATTGGTGAAGGGCATCCATCGTTCTGGGTCGGTGCGCGCAGCTAAATCTTCGAAAAACCCCGAAAGATCTGACATCCGAAAGAATGTTTTGGCCATCCGAAGGATCAGATATTTATTCCACTTTGAATCATTCCACTTGAATAAATCATTGGGGCCCTGTCCCCAAAAATATTGAAGTTCAAATATGTCACACCATGTCCCAAGCGTGATTGGCCATCGATCGAAAGGGTTGTTACCCATTCTGCCGTCAAGTTCCAACGACTTTTTCCGATGTGTTTCAACTGTGGAGCTGCATGGACCAGAACTTTTTGCGACGTCGTTGAGATAGCACCATGGAACAGGCTAGAGTGACTTGCAGTGCTGCAGATAGACAAGCACCTGAAATTTCCGACAGTTTAGTGTGCTTTGACATTCTGGATCACCGTTTCTTCATCAAATCCCATTAAAATATATCAAAATCCCATTAGATGTTACCATTACTGCAATCAAATCCCCTTATATCTCATAAAAAAACAGATTGGTGGTTTCAAACATTGCTTTTATTTTCCATAATATATGGGATAGTCCTTCCCATTGATTTTCATATCCCCAGCCAGTAATAATTAAACCAGATATTTTAGAAGCAGATATATAATGATGTATACATATATATATATATAGAAACCCAACATCATATCCCATATATACTAATATCTGGTTCCTTCCCATGATTTTTCAAGATGGTTGTTGCACCACCAACCAGCATAAAGTATATCACCAATCTCAAAAAACAAGCCCTACTACTTAAATCCATAAAGGTAATGAGATGATTTATAAAATATCATAAAATCCCATTACCCTCTGGTAAATTAACATAGCTATGTAAAATCACTATGTTTGATATGTAAATCAACGATTTCTAAATGGGCCATTTTCCATAGCTATGTTGAATTACCAGAGGGTAAATCTCACTACTACCAGAAAATCCCATAAGTTCTGAGATGATTTAACAAATAAACATCAAAATCCCAGTACCCTCTGGTAAATTAACATAGACCCTGAAAATCAACCATTTTTAATGGAAACTAATCTTCCAACCCCAATCTGCCAGGGTCTATGTTAATTTACTGGAGGGTACTTAATGGTGAATTTTCCCATTCACCATGGTGATTTTCCCATCAAAGTGTTACCAGTGAGTTCCCTGAGAATCCTGGACTCGAAATCCAGGGCGCCCTGGGCCATCGATTTGCTGATCGAGGGCTCTCATCCCTGGCGTCTGAGGACCAAGGCCACCCGGGGCCGGGGATTCCCCATCGAAAATCATCAACTTTTTATAGGTAAAACATGGTAAATCAATGGTAAACCAATGGTAAAACATTGTTAATCAATGGTAAATCAATGGTAAACCAATGGTAAATCAATGGTAAATCCATGGTAAACCAATGGTAAATCAATGGTAAAACATGGTAAAACATGGCAAATCAATGGTAAATCCATGGTAAATCGATGATTTTTATCATCGATGTCTGAAAGCACAATTTTCCATAGTGTTAAAAATAACCAGAGGGTATCAGCTATTTTCATCTTCGTTAAATGATGATAGTTCCGCTTGGATTTCATAAGATCGAACGAGGGTCGGCCTAGCCCCGTATGAAGAGGTAGCCATAGGACACCACGGTACATAGATTGATAGGGGATAGATGTTGATGAACAGATGCGACTGGGGTGCTAACTCTAGATTGGAAGTACAAAAAGAATCCACTATTCATGACAGAATATCAAGGATCTTCAGATGTTTTCCTGTTGAATTCAAACTCCAAAGTTTAGACTCAGATTACACCATTGATCACTGAGTGGTCCAAATTCAAAACTATGACTACCATCCAAATAATCTAGCAGCTACCGGCCAAAAGGAAGTGCTGCCGCGGGTTCAAGCTTCTCCCTGTTCAAGTTCGGGTGTCGCTTCCTTCTGACAAGCCTACATGGGTGGACCAGAACGTGTCTGTGACGACCATACTAGTATGAATGATTTGGTCAGCAACCCCCAAATCCTGAAATATCCGAAATATGATCTTGTTACCAGATTACATCAGATTACCATTTCTTCACTAAGTAAGTACTTGATCAAACTCATTCAAACTCTTTTGGTTGTGGCTAACATACATGTTTTGGATGTTGTCATCCTGAAACATCGCAGATTCCTATGTAAAAAAGCCGCTGCCATGGCCGGCGACGGTGCCGGAGATGCCGGGGTGCAGCTCTTTGACATTGAGGCGTTCAGCTACCGCTCTTTTTTTTTGGCGGCCTTTTGGTGGGGGGAAACCATGGGAAACCTATTGAAAAGTGGTGGGTTTCGGTCCAAATATTCACAGCAGCTCCTCATTGGTTCGAGGACTTTTTTTAATGATATCTTTTCTGATAGGCGAAACATGATCATTTCCTGATGCTGCTATTTAAGGCGCCTACGCCTAAGCAATTGACATGTAAATCTGAGATCCCGGAAACTTCTGCCACCAAGTTACCCTCTGGTAAACTAACATAGCTATGGAAAGATCCACCATTTTCAATGGGTAAACTCGGCCACCAATGGACCTCAACCGGACAAAAATCGCCCCTTGGAGGTGGCATGTTTGACCAGCGAAGGCTTCTCGTTGAGGGTGGATCCTGCGATGCTGGGACGCGAGGTGCGCCGCCGATTCCGGTGATGAAAATAGATTAGGCATGTCCCAGTTTCCAGATTTTGGTTGGATGTTAGATATAACGTATGTATCTCTATATACATATATATTATATATATATTATATATATATTATATATATAATACGTTACCCCAGCATCTCTCTGGCTTTTCAGCTTCTTTTGACGTCGATTTTGGAGTGCAAAGGAGTTCCGCCTTTGCCGCACCTGTTCCGCAGCTCCATTCCCCCAGCCAAAACATGGATTGTCCCTGTAGGGCACGTCCTACAAAAGGTCCTGGGAGTACTGAGACGATCATTCCACTTCGATCTGATGCGCTTGCGCTTGATGCATCAGATCCAGCACTTGTGGGCTAGCTTGGAATATCCACTCCAAAAAACTGAGGAATGAATCCAAAAACTGAGTCATGAATGAGAAATAACTTCCCCATGGGTCTTTATGGGATCTCTAAAATTACCAACATGATTTCTGTTGGCATCTCAAACCCACTGGGAGGTGGCTCCGACCTCGGCCCTCCCAGCCAGGTCTACCTGCGGATCTCCCAGAGATTGCTTCCGAGGGCCGGTGCCAAGCTGCTGATCGCCTCCGCGCCGGCGGAGCGGCTTCAGATGCGCCAGAGTCTGCAGCAGCAGGGCATTGTGACTTGGACATGGGCGCCACGGAGCCACAGACCAGGGTCATGTTTTTAAACGCCATGCATATTGGGGGAAGTTCAAGGTCTTGACCCGCACAAAACAGAATTATTGAAGGGTTTATATATCTGTGGGTGCTTTGGCACCTTGTTTGAACTACACCAATTGTGGGCATACCGCGAGAATTAAAATTTGAACTCAAGCATGGCGATTTTTATCAGTTTCAGGAGTGCATCGTTCATAATTACCCTAGACGTTTTGCCAGAAGGTCTGGTATATTGGGATTGGTTCCAAATCATGTGGTCTTAAATTTGGCCCATACCCAGCCTGTAGCCCTGTAAGTTTGGGTCCGGTTGCACGATTTTTCTGTCGGTCAACTCATACTCCAGGATTATGTTGCTTCATGTCCCCTTCCTTGGTGGTTTATCCCACTTAATAACTGGCTGAAAAAAACCCGTGTAAGTGGATTAAGCCTACTTATCCCACAAAAGCCAGGGGTTTCTTAGCTACTTACTGGTAGGATCCTATGATCCGTGAGGCACGGAGGCACCCAGTTCCGTGGCTTCCAGTAGCGTCAGGTGCCAGGGAGCATCCTTTCATGCAGCTGGGCTGCCTGCGATCTGCAGGCAGCCTGCAACTTCATCCAAGGAAATGAAGCTGATGAACTGCAGCTTGAGGGACTGATCCTGAGCTGAATATATATATATATATACACATACATTATATATATATATATTGGTAAGTACATGTAAGTACACAATATCATCAATAAGTAACTAGATCTGGTATGTTAGTATATATTACATTATATTACTATGAACTATGATTAACAATCAATATCATGTGCTTAAAACAAAGTCATAAACCACACATGACTGGGAATGGTAAACATACCACCTATGGTGATGATTGGGGGATGGTTTATTATTGTTTTACCCATATTATACCATGCCATATTTTTTTTGTAAATTTCATCCAACATGTTTTGCCTATAATGGGAAAAGCTGAAGCTTCAACGATCTCAGCTGTGGGCAAAGGACATTTTTCCCCTATTCTTATGCAGTTGATCTCCATGTCCATCTTTGGAAAATGTTTGATCTTTAGGGAATAGCATGGAATAGCTGTGGAATAGAGACTGAAGATTTAAGTTCTAGTCTCATCTGCCCAGTAAAGGGTGCAACCAAGGCATTGAGGGGTATGGCGATTTAGCAAATGGGTACCCATGGGCTCGCAAATAGCCAGTCAGTGTTTGCATCACCATCTGGATGTGGGAAATCCGAATTGAATAATGCATGAAAGGGATGTCGATAAGGGTTTAGTTCACAAGTAGAGTTACCCCTGTTGGCAATCGATAGTAGGCAAGGCATGGGTATAAAACCAGCAATCAAAGTAATAAAACCAGGTAACCATTCACATTGGGGTGCTGTCCCAAAGCCGATCCAACCCGATTCCATCTTTACTGCGGCACCATTGGGCGACATGAAACCATGAAACCCTCCTTTTCGGCGCAAAATCGGCCTGCCACTGGCCCTAAAGTATGGGGAGATCTTGGATCTCTTGGATCTTTCCACCTATGATCTCCACTTTAGTGGCTTTCCTACCCTGCTGGACCGGTGGACCCCTACTGATCAGATTCGAAAAATGGGGCACCATCCATTACCGCAGCTCGCGTCATGGCTGACCTCCGACCCTCTGGTAATCAAACATGGCAGTGGAAGATGCAATTCACAGTCACTTAGATGATGGTTTTCCCCATGAAACAGCCACATATACATATATACATATAATATGATACATATATGGTTATGGTTATATATATATATAAATATATGTATACACATGATTATATATGATTTATATACATATACATATATATTATATATACATATATATTATATATATATTAATTATATATATATATTAATTATAATATATATATGATTATATATATGACTATATATTCATGCATATTGTTATTGTTATGTGTATATATATATATATAATTATGTGTGTATATATATATATATATATTATTGTAATGTATAGGACAATACGCATAGATAGCGTTTTCTAGCGATCCCAGCGGGTACAAAGTCACCAAGGACGCAGTTGGAAGGCATTGTGCGAGCCTCACTGGAGCTGCCGCAGAGTCTTCAAAGTTTAAGCTTCAGCAGATGGTTCAACCAGGGCCTAGGAGCTGTGCTGTGGCCACGGCAGCTGTTACCTGGTGTGTTTTTTTTTCTCATGGGGCTACCATGACTTGGGGAATCTACTTGGGGATAGTTTTTATGAATTTAATAGGTAAATCATCATAAAATCATCTATAGCTAGGTCAAATGTCTTAAAATGGTTCTGAAACAAATCCCAGGTTACATTTGACCTTTGGCCAATATTTTGATTCGACCCTGGTGGGCGTGACGTTGCCAAGCAGCCTTGAAACCTTGACCTTTGGATATCATTTCAGGCAAAACTTGAGGAATGTGGTGCTGCCATGCCAACTTCAAAGCTTGACCTTCGGATTTCAATACGATGCCAGCCTTGAGGGTGTCAACTTGCCCAGCAGTCTTCAACAGCTGACCTTTGGGGGGTCCTTCGACAAGCATCTGGGCGATGTCCAAGACAAAATTTGGCCATAAATTTTTACCCGGAACATTACCACTTTCAATAGGTCAATCGTGATGAACGTCGTTGAATGGCCCCAGTGCCATGTTTGTTTGCCATATATTCGGTGCTTTTCAGCTGCTACTGCAGCTGCTTTTCCCCATTTGGGCATTCAGGGCCCCTGACATCATTCAGGATCCCAAACAAATGGGATAATCCAAATGATCCCGGCTGAGACAACCCTACCGAGGAATTTGGACCATGTGACTCTGCCGACGGCTCTCCGAAATTTGACGTTTGGCCGCAAATTCAATCAAAGCCTGGCGGGTGTGAATTTGCCTGAGAGCTTGTGTGCCTTAAATTTTGGCAAGTTGTTTAACCAGAGTCTGGAGAAAGTGGCCTTGCCATGCAATCTTCAACAACTCGCTTTTGTGGCAGATAGTTGCTTTGATCATAGCCTGGAGCATGTGATTCTGCCAAGACATCTTCAGAATTTGAGTTTAGGGACTGCATATAATCAGAACTTCACCTTCCCAGCGAATCTTCAAAGCTTGACTCTGGGAACCAGCTTGGCTGAGAGCGCGGCTTTACCGCAACTGGCTGAACTGATAAGCCTGACCTTGCACACTGTCAGCAATGAGGCGGGTGAGAGGCGATGCCGGGTGATGTTTCCCAAGAGCCTTCAGACTTTGACCTTTGGAGGTGGTTTTAATCAGAGCTTGGAGGGTCTGGTTTTGCCGGATCTCAGAAGTTTAACCTTTGGGTGCAAAGCGAATGAAAGCCTTGAGACCATAAGCCTACCGGAAAGCCTGGAGAGCTTGAGATTCAGCGGTTCCTTCAATCGAAGCATAGACAATGTGACCCTTCCAAGCAATCTTCAAAGCTTGACGTTTGGTCGCAATTTTAACCAGAGCATGGACAATGTGGCCTTTCCCCTCCATCTCCACAACTTGATTTTTGGTCGCTTGTTTAACCAGAGCCTGGAGCATGTGACATTTCCCCCCGATCTTCGAAGTTTGACCTTGGCCACCGACTATGCCCCTAGTTTACAGGGCTTCAACCAGACTTTGGAGGGTGTGACATTGCCAAGTTCTCTGGAGAGCTTGACCTTGGGCTACCACTTCAATCAGAGCTTGCAGGGTGTGGTCTTCCCCGAGCATCTTGAAAGCTTGAGCTTCGGGCACCTCTACAATCAGAGCCTGGAAGGTGTGAGGTTTCCGGAGTCACTGCAGACCTTGAAGTTTGGAGATTCCTTTCAGCACAGCCTGAAGGATGCTGGGCATTGCTGGGCTGATGCTTTCCCCAAGGATGATCCTAACTAGGAGTTCCAATGTGTTCCATAGTTTTTCCCATTCCCCAAAAAAGATACCCAAACATCAGATGATCAGATGACTGGGGCCCTAGTTGGCTTATCAACCTCTTACGACTCTCAAGCATCCAGGACGTCTTGCCCTGCAATCTCCGGAACTTAAGCCTTGGACTCCATGGAAGAGCCAGCTTGAAAGGTGTGACTTTGCCCAGCACTTTACAGAGCTTGCGTCACCAAGGTGTCTTTCTGAGCTGCGCAAGCTGCGAAAACCTGTGTTTTTTTTCCAGGTTTTGGAGGGTGTACTGCAGGGCGTGTGAACTGACCCACCATTGTTGCGGGTCCTAGTACGGTAACAACATGTAACAACAATATTATATCCCAGTTATATGTTATGTAACTATCGTGATAAACCAGATCCTAGCTGGGATGCACATGGCGGCAGCAACAGTCTTGAGAAGTTTTTTTTCAGATTAATAGTGGGCTTGAGATTCAACTCGAAGCTTGTGGGGATGACTAGGATCATAGCCATCTTGTTTTGGTTGGTTTCGGCCTTGTGTGTTTATGCGCCTCACCCGAGAACATCCCACATTCCTGGTGATTCCCACATTCCCAGTGATACCTTCATTGTTTACCGTTTCTCAGGCCAAGTCTTTTGATGTCTATGCGGTGAAACTGTGAAACACTAACTTTCATGGGTGCTGTGCATGACAGTATGTATATGTACATGCACATGTACTTGTACATACATACATACATACATACATACATACATACATACATACATACATATATATATATATATATATATATATATGGACACAATATTAAGTTCTTCATTATGAATAAGTATGTGTGTGTATATATATATACACCCACGCACCCACATCGATATCCACTATTGTGTCTTTTTCATCGACAGCTCAAAAAATAGACCAATGTGGAGAGTGGCCAGTCCTTAGCGTGAAGGGAGCAACCACAAGATCAACTAGATCCCAATTGACCAAGCAGCAATCATAGGTTTGCCATCACAAGTGTGATGTAATCCTATCCCCTTTATATGGTGTACCCTCCATGTGGGCCCCCAAAATGCATACATAGATCCAATACTATAACAGGATTTCACTTGGGAATGTGATATTAGGGAGGATGGATTTGCGTGTATGTATATATATATATACTGGTTGGTGGTTTGGAACATTTTTTATTTTCCATATATTGGGAATAATCAGCCCAACTGACTAATATATTTCAAGATGGTTAAAACCACCAACCAGATATGTATGATATTTTCCCAGCTACAAACCCATTTATAGATGGTTCACCTATTAAAAATGGTGATTTTCCATGGCTATGTTAAACAACCAGATGGTATATGTATTCTACACATCGATAAATTCAATGTACAAGTTTGGTCCGACCATGGATGCCCCACATCCATGCCCGATGCCCCAAGTGCTGGCCAGGATGAACGGAGCTGTCGAGAAGTGACGACAGCAGCCTGGGGGCCCTGGGGGCCCTGGGACCATGGCCGGATGGATTGGTTTCACATGGAGATTTTTCCACCCGGGATCCCCATGATGATCCGAAGTAACGATGATGTTTTTCCTCATGTTTTTCTATGTTTGAAATGTGGAAGCCGACATTTCAAAGCACCAGTGGACCAGGAGTGTCAAAGCTCCACGATGAAAGCCTAAAAGATCACAGAAGGCTTGCAATAATGGAGTTTCAATACATGTCGAAGACCAAATCCTACACAGACGGAGTGATTTTTATCAATTGATTGTGCTACCCTCCGGTGTCATGAAACATGGCTGGCCAATGAAACAGAGGATTTTCAATTGCCACGTTTGATTCTCGGGATTTCTCGGGTCATTCGGCCCGGGCTTGGCGACGTTCACCTTTCGGCAGTTTCCTCGTCCGAGGTGAAGACGCTGATGAGGTTCCGGTCCAAAGTCCCTGAGCTCGCCCTGGCGGTGCCTTGGAGCAGCAGGTTCTCGGTGAATGTATAGGGGAATTATCCCACTGGTTGGTGGTTTGGAACAGAGGTGATTAATGGTGGTTTTCAAAGGGTATAAACCAACAACAATGGGAATATGATGCTTATATATCTGGTTGGTGGTTTGGAACATGGCTTTTATGACTTTCCATTCAGTTGGGAATGGAAAATCATCCCAACTGACGAACTCCATCATTTTTCAGAGGGGTAGGTACACCACCAACCAGCCCAATATAGCCTTGTTTGACTTTATTTCAGGTTTGTGAATTATTATCATTTGACCAGATTTTAGATGTGGGCTTCACCCAATGCCATAGAGCTACCATGGCTTAGTAGGGATGGTATTGGGTTGAACACATCAACCCCCCAAAAGATGCGGAACAGTGAAACCAGGGTGGTATCGGTATGTTGGGCATCAACCTTTGGGGGGTGCTGTATTGTTTACGGGAAGATCTGCAGGAAAGCAATGAACATCTGGTTGCTGCATTGGGTTTCCAGATTTTCCAGATCCTCCTCCAGATACTGTGGTTGTCCTCAATCCTGCACCGAAAACGGTGGTTTCTACATCCCATTATTCATAGGCTTTTAACCATCCTTTCGGTGGTGCAGGATTTCGCAAACACCCAGGATCCCGTCCGGGAAAATCCCACGAGCAGCCGTGTGCGCTCCGAAAGAAGAGACGGGCAGCGCTCCGCGGGGGGTCAAGCAGGTGGCCCTTGAAGCGTTGGTCGCGGTTGAACCAACATATGGGGCTATACTGGGTGTAATAGGTGAGTATAAACATATTTCTATAGTCAATGTAGAAGTCAAGTCAGATATCCAAGAACCATGAGGTATAATTTTTACAACAAAGGGGAATGGGAATTCAATGCTCCCTAGTTTGAGCTAGTTGGCAGCTCCAAAGCACTGTTTTCAACACTGATTCTTTGGGATAAGGACACCACCAATGATGTTGATAATATATTGGTTCCGTAGCAAATGGCAGATTTTTACACACCTTACATTCACTGGTGTGTACCTGATTTATTCATAGAAAATTCATGTTGATTTGATAGGCTACCAGCCTGGGATGGCTTGGAGAGTTACTAGATCATCCTACCGGGTAGTGTACCAACAAACGCCTGGCGTCCTTAGTTGGTCAATGAATCCTTGTAATATGCATGAAGTTTTGGTGGTTTCTGTCAACCGTCACAGGCAAGATATGCAATGTATGTGTATATATATATATAAGTATGTATACACATATACAGAGACATGAGAAAATCATCCGACGTTTCCATTGTTCCCGCGATTTGTCGGCAGAGAGGCTATTCATACAACTGGAAGCGAACCTTTGAGTTTGGTGGTTTTGAGTTTCTTCATGTAGCTAGTGGGGTGGCACAGCACCAGAACCGACCAGCCATTTAAAATATGGGTGGCTTTTGCAAAAGTTGAGCCTTCGGATGACATTTTTCGTGTTGTCAAACTCGTTCATCCCCACAAGCATGAAGAAGCCTCATAACTTTAGACCATTTAGCTACCTTTTATCCCCAAGCCATAGGGCTCGAAGGTTTTCGTTCACATTCTCCCCGTCCACGGTATGAAAGGGAAGAGTGCGGCAAAACCTGATATGTCAGGGTTAAGAAACTTAGTTTCCTGCAAAAAGAAACCCTAAAATCAAGCATTTCCTGGTAAAAAATGGTAGTAAAAAGTTAACTTATATACAGTACTACAATGTTAACTATATGGCAGTGTGTCAAAACCCTGGTACCTAGTGAACCCCAAAATAGCTGGTTTTTCTGGATGTTCATCCCATTAGAATTGATTTTTTAATAGGTTTTGACCCATCCCCATATATTTAATGTTAATGTTAACTGTAAATACCATGGTATAGACTGTAGTACTGTTAATGTTATGGTTAATGTTATCTTATCTATTTTTCCATCTATAGTACTTGTCAGTAAAAGATATCAGCAAAACCATGGTATAGATCCCTGGAACGACTCGCCATGGTGACCCTTACCGTGCACAGCGACACCGGGGAAGAGTTGGTCACACTGGGCCTGGAGCCGCAAGCGATGCTCGGTGACCGGTGCACGAACCAAGTCTTTCCTTTTGCTGTGTCAACGGGTATCTACTGTATATACCATATAAAATCTACATATACAGTAGTAGGGTATATATATATACCATATAAGAGTGGGTATATACCATATACATATATATATATACCTACATATACACATTTTACTGTAGGGTTTACCACATTAGTAGTGGGGGTACAGGAACTCTGCCCCCAATCAACGGTAGGTTTTTCCGATGGCAGAGTGTTTTCGGCACTGCTCAGGTTGGTGACTGTGTGGTAGCGATGTGGTCAGTGAAAAGAGGGAATTTGGTATGATATAAACTTTGATTTGGAATCGAGTTTCCAAATTTCAACGTGTTACATGCCGAACTCACATTCCAGACATGTTGATGATGAATTGAGCTTGACATCAGAAACAAGGAATTGCTCCACCAGCAGAAAGTGGTCTCGTATATTTGTTGTACATGTATGTACATACGTCTATGTATTACACACATTGTGTACATATCCTCTGGTAATTGAAGACTTTGCTATGGAAAAATCGCCGTGTTTACCAGCAAACCTTCAGGACAGTGGCCGATCTTCAGCTAAAACTGGAGAGACTTGGACCTGATGTATTTCTCTGAAGACCAACTGAAGGAAGTGGGTTTGTCAAAAACATTGGGGGAAACAACAAAAACAATCCATTGGTTAATCATAAGATTGCTTCATTTAATGGCTATAGCCTTTGGGGGGTATACCGTATCCTCTGGGAAACAAACCTGGCTGAAAAATTGCTTTGATTGCCGAAGGGCAATGCGAATCAGAGCACACCCGACTTGACATCATCAATGAGGGCGGATAAATGGAACCCGGCAAAGTGGCTCCAACTCAGTGGTGATCTGGCATGAACTGATCATACTATGGGCCTATGGCTATAAATTCCTACGTTAATTTGGCCCACGCGGATCATCTATAGTCATCTGTTACTGGGAAAATCTGATCTCCTTGGGGATGTACTGAAAATGAGTAGAAAGGTAAAAAAGTCCGAGTTCACATGGGCCCAGAAATCCATGAAAATCCATTCATCACATTTCAGGCTCCAGAAAAACCATCCGTTAATCTGGTGTAGGGACTTTATGGCCCACAAAAAATACATCCGCGGATGGGGTTCTTTTTGATCGGAGCCGGCCGAGGGATCCGAAAGACAGAGCCAGGTCAAAGGGATATCCACCCCAAAAAAACGGTTTTTCCTACAATGTGAGGCCCCCGTTCGATAGCTAAGTTGGTTTATAACTCCAATAACTATGGTTTATGGTACTTACAACTATAGTTACTGGGGCGAATCTAAACCAACTTATAACTTGGGGGCCTCACATTGTAGATGCAGTCTGCTTTCATCTCCACAAATGCTGCGCTCAGGAGCGTCTGTGGGGTGCCTGTGAAACAGAAACTTGCCATTTGGTCGAGCTGAGGGGTGTAGGCTGTGGATTGCCCTGAAGCAGTATACTTGTCAGGCAACTTGAACAATGCAATCATGAACGTGAGATTACGTTTCGTGCCACCTCTCAAAGCTCGCGTCTTTTTTCACAGCTTTCCCAGCTTTCCAGTGGTGATCTGGTTTGAGTTGGTGGTTTTAAATGCCTGCAGCACTGATTATGGTGTTCTGAATGATGGGGCGTTTTACACAGATCCAAAATCACTAGACTGCCAAGCATCAGTTCACCATTCTTGCAGGCTTTTCGACCTTTAGGTGAAATCCCCCATTTGGATCCACTAGGGCAACATCTCAAAATATTTTTGTGATGAAAGTCCAATGGCTAAGTCCAGTCTCTTGTAGATTCAACAATCCCTCGATTTTCCCATTAAACCTCCCGGAGATGGGTCATTTGACCTTTTTTTCAAACCAAGTTTGTCCCGCCCCAAAGATGTCTAGCAAGGGTGGTGTCCCAAAAAAGTGATGGTCTCTTGGTTTATAACCCCCATGAACTGTACATATATCATCCTATATCACAAACCCAACAGCTGTTGGAGTTGAGTTATGTTTACCAACTGATATAGCTAACTAAATTCCATTAAATCCCATCCAAATCACCATTTTGAGGCTTTTCTTAACATTGGGGGTCCCCAAAACCATAGGTTTCAAGCTCCGTGGAGGAGCGAACCGACCCAGGCAACTCCTGACCGCGACGGACCCGGCGCCGCGTTGCCTGGATGCGGCGGAGCTCCTGGCGACGGTGCCATCGGTGACCCTGACGAGCTTTGCCGACTTGACGCCCGGTGGACCCATCCATTGGTCTGGGTAAATTATAACGACCTCACTGTTCTCCCTCACTGGAATCATGGTTAGTATTGGAAATCATCCCCAAATGGCCTTAATTCAGGTTAGTGAAATATTATAATTTACCCAGATCCATTGAAAATGAAGCAACCAAGGGGATGATGCAACCCATGAAGAATTGAGAGATCCAACAGGTAAAATTGGAATTATGATTGTGGTAGCATGTGGTATCTGAATTTTTATGGCAACATATCTGCTGGTGTTCTTCATTTTTCCCCCAAAATTTAGAACAATTTGTGAAATCAACCATTGAAAAGACTTGTTCTGTCGTATCTTTTGTCATGGGTTTGTCTGAAGACGAGGTATCCGTCAAGTCCGATGGTTTTCCCACGATTTTTGCCATTTCAATTGTATAATTTTGGGGGTATCCCCCAAATTTCAGACAAACCCACATATCATATTCAGCTTCTTCTTCCATATTGTTATCGATATTATCTGGTTGGTGGTTTGGAACATGGCTTTTATGACTTTCCATTCAGTTGGGAATTTCATCATCTCAACTCACGAACTCCATCATTTTTCAGAGGGGTAGGTACACCATCAACCAGACTGAGTAGTCAATGTTATCCCCACGAATTTGTTGAGGTCCTTGAACTCATCACCCCTTGACAAGTGGAGTCTGGACAAATGCCCTGTTGTGTTTAACTGGCCGCCAGTTACCCTCTGGTAAACTAACATAGCTATTGGAAATCACCATTTTTAATGGGAAAACTCACTATAAATGGTGATTTTCCATAGCTATGTTAACTTACCAGAGGGTATCTTCGTAGGATAACGCCCATTGGCCTATCCCCAGGCCGCCTCCACCGTTCTGCCCCCAAGGATCCCAGCGGCTCGCGCCTTCGCCCCGTGCCGGATCCGGGCCACGGAGCAGCGGGGGATCCAACGCTGGCAGCTGCAGAAACTGCTGGACTTTCTGCGGCAAAGATGTGATGAAGGTGCAACCAAAAGGGATGGGATGGGGGATGGGGGTGGGATGGTGATCCACGATATTTTTTTGGGATGGGAAAAATGAATTTCTATCAAAATGGGAGACTGCATGTGGCAAAGCCAATAACAAACCATCCCTTTATTTTTTTCCCATAGATGAGGTGGAATCAAATGGGGGGCTTACGGATGTGAGTTTACCGCACCAGTCCAAAGAAGGTAGAAAAGGTTCAAGTGTACCACCATTTTGCTAGGAATTTGCTTTCTGTTTTTTTTTGGGGTTTGCTGTGAAACAATCCCCCACGATATCAACCACAAAAGGGAAACTATTTTTTGTGTGGCCCACCTTCGCAGGTCCAATGAAGGCAGGGTGGTTGCCGGGGTACCCAGGAGTTGGTGTGACGGTGCGCGGCAGGTGCGATGCGGTTTCCATGGGGACATGCTTCTGGGCCCTTGATGCTTCAGCATCTGAATTTGTATCATCTGGCCGATGCTTGGACCGAACACGTCGCGATGTTGCTGAAATGATTGGAATTGGATTTGGGGTAGCTATCTCTACATGGTCAAACTCTTCAGGATGGTGAATGATTGTATTTTGTCCAGATTTGTGAACCATAAAGATTTTGGAATAAGGGGGATGGTCACCATTGATTTATTTGAGGATTCAGAACCAAGCAATACGTTTAATTAGGTTGTTCCATTTTTTTGGAATCTATGCTATTTGGGATGATGATCCCGACTGACATTCATATTTTGGGGATGATATGCTGTAAAAAATCCACCATCTGACAGACCTGTGACCGATGGCACACGTGGTCAAGTCTCACCCGTCAACTACCCATTCTTTCCGTTGGCCCACACATTTGCAAAGCTTAAGTAGTGAGGTTGAACAAGGAGGCAATGCAAAGCCAACTGTATTGGTGACTATCCCATGATCAAAGCAATTTTGGAGTAGGTCCAGATATTTTGTTTGTCCGACAAGGGTGGACTAAACTTGTTGCTTGATGTTGCTTGATATCGCATTGATAATCGATAAAGTTGGTATCTCAATCCATATCTTCAATCGTAGTGAAAACCTGAAACCTGACCCTCTGGTAATTTAACATAACTATGAACAATCACCATTTTTCATGGGTAATTCAACTACAAATATCATTAAATATCTATAAATGACAATTTTCAATAGCTATGTTTGTTTATGAAAGGGTCAAAACCTTGGCATGGAACCATGGAACCAGATACCTCCATGGTACCCGTGGATGGCCCGGTGGACTGGGTTCTGCGCCCTGCCACCCGCGCGGATCGTTGCAGCTGCTCGGAGAATGCCGTGTGGGTAAAATCAGAAAGGTACCCTCTGGTAAACTAACAGTTCGCTATTGAAAATGACCATTTATATTGGATTTTCCCATGAAAAAAGGGTGATTTTCCATAGCTATGTTAGTTTACCAGAGGGTCTTTCAAGCTCAAAATCATTTTGATATTGTATATGTGTAAGACAACCCTGATATTCAACTTACATGTTTTTTTTTTTTTAAATGAATATATAAATAAATTAGATCAATACATAAGCCCACAAAGACACAGGACACTTTACTGGTAACACTGACACATGTTTGAACCAGTCTGTGTAAATAACAATCCTTCCCCAAACAGTGTGTCCACACTGAGGGGTTCTTACGGTAGTTGTAAAGGCCGGTGCTTGATCAGGGTGGTCCAGCTGGGCCGCGGCATTTTTCCTGTCAATTTACGTATACAATGGCTCTTGTGAAATGTTGATGTGCATTTCGACTGGGCAGGTTCGCACAAAGTCTGCGCCGCGGTTCTGGGGCGCGGCATTGTATTGTCTTGTCTTGTTTCTTGTTTTGCATCGTCTTCTTTACCGTGCTTCCTGTTTTTCGGCTTGTATGGCTTCTAGTGTCTTGTGGGTAAACATCTCAGAGCAGAACATTCTATGCGAGACATAAGAACCACGCACTTCTAGCTCAAGGCGCTGATCATCGCGCGCCGTCTTGGCGTGCATCATCTTTTGATGATCTGCGGTTGCGCGATCCGTTCTCGATCGTTGCCCTGGAACCGTCATCACTGACGACAACCCGCTGTCCGCAGTTAAAACAAGTTGTCCGCAGATGCCGGCAGTTGTTGCTGTATTTTTAGGTAAAGACATGTTTCCATATGTGAAATGTTCTCAAGTGTATGATTTCAAAGACAGTTGATATCTGTTCCTAGGGACATTCTCTTGGCAGTCAGGAAATGTGTAACAGTGATGCATTGAATGCACCGGAGTCAGATGTCTTAGTCCTGTGTCGCTTTGTTCCGTCTGTCTTGTCTTGTCTTCCGATATCTCGCACCGTCTTGTTGCGTTCGTTTTGTTTCCAAATGACGTTGTTGAGCCTGTCCCTACATTGTCAGCGTCAAACTAAGTTGGCAGAGACCTATTCATTTGCTATCATCATCGTCGCCATCATCATCAACACCATCAACATCACCAACACCATCACCACAATCATCATCATCATCATCATCATCATCATCACCATCATCATCATCATCGTCATCGTCATCATCACCACCATCATCATCATCATCAACATCAACATCAACATCAACAACAACATTAAAATACATTATCCGCCTACTCCCCCCACACTGTTTGAGGTCTGTTGCCGGAACAGTTGATAGCACTGATTGTGATAAAGATAACGCGTTTCTCCATTGATGCACCGGCTGCTGTTGATTTGTTTCATACTCATCCTCATGATTGCTGATTACGCACCGGTCATTGCTGCTACTGCAAGAATCACCTGCGCAGGCTACGTTGAGCTGATCTCTGAGGAGCCAGGGGCGCAGATGCCCAAATGGTTTGTGTCGCATGCGTGGCAGGAAGTGCCGTGGCGATCCGGGAGGTGTGGGGTACAGGCAGGGTCCCCCTAGATAGGTAGATTCATTTGTATGCCATGCGACATTTTGGGGAACTAAGTAGTTAGATAGGGTCACAAACCAGCTTGTAATTCAGGTGCCTTCTTTGTTTAAAATTACAAGTCATTCTCCTGATTCCTTAGAACTATAAAAACTTGCTCATTTTCAGACAAACCCAGAAGAGCAATGCCCAAATTGCGTGGTGATTTGGGGTATAACTTTGAACCATGCTGATTGAAACATCTACATTGGGGTACGTCAAAGAGCAAGTATAAGGATTCTAACATATTCAAACAACAGATTATGTGGATATCATTTGTGCATGGCTCCCACTGACCATCACTAAATTCAAATGTTGGTAATGACACCAAACGTGATTATTTCCAACTTTAAAATCGGATGATGATCCCTACCGTCGTTCATACTTTTGGGATGGCCTTAAAATCGGAAGACGGTTTTAATGGGGATTTCAAGGCCATGTCTTTGTTGCTTGGAGACTTTGTGGGTAGAGATTTGGCGGAACATCGACCGCGAAGCTCCAGCGGGCCGAGTCGGCGGCAATTCAACTTATGGGTTTGTTTGAAATTTGGGCGCCTCCGAATTCAACGGTTTATCATCATGTTTCCCATTTACATTAATATTTGATGGTGAAATCAACCGGATCTGTTCCTTTTGATCATCTCAGGAAATCAGTGCTTAGCCCGGACTGAAGTAAAACAATGGTTTGAGATTTGACAGCAGTTATCTCCAAATACTAGCACCAGAATGGTCACCCACCTACAGTCCACTTTTCACACCTCATGTTTAAATCACCCTTAATATTAATATACATATTATTGCATATGTATACATTTTTTTTTTAATAAACATGTGTAAATGTATATACAAACACATGTGGAAATATACAAGCACGTTTACATATATACATATGTACATATGTATATATGTATATATGTATATACATATGTATATACACAGACACATATATATATATATATATGATATTATATAGATATACAGTACAGATATACAGTATAATATTCATATATATATATATATACATGTTTAAACATGTACACATATATACATACACATATATACATAATTACAACTATAAAAACCACATAAATACACATATACACATCCATATATACAAATATACTTATATACAAAAAAACATATATACAAATAAACATACTGTACATGTCTGTACATACATATGTATACATTTTCATTTATATGCATTCATATGCATTTTTTCATTCGCATTTGAATTTGTACATCAATGCGTATACACATATTTGCATATATACATATATGCATACATCATAGTACATATCAAAAATTTGCATGTATACATTTATACGTATATACAGATATACATCTTTACGAA
>Ga0126342_10001586_pt1 | contig 32582 bp, 28 predicted proteins | sample Cyp1metagenome_FD_92528 | JGI IMG/M metagenome (GOLD analysis project Ga0126342, IMG submission 92528) | Coral microbial communities from Lord Howe Island, Old Settlement Bay, Australia - Cyphastrea 1 metagenome | ecosystem: Host-associated > Invertebrates > Cnidaria > Coral ...
ATTCTGGGGCTTGCAAAGGGGGTACCCTTTGTGGACCTGTTTTCTTGCTTTTTTTAATAAGGGTTTTATAAGGAAATCAGCTGTTTGGTAATTGGATCAGATTTCTGGAATCTAAGCGTTTGCTAATCAAAAGTGAAGGCTGCTTTGAAAAGGATTTGCTTTACTTGACTCTTTTGGCAATACTAAAAGTAAATGGAGCTAATTGACTTTTAGTATTATTGGAAAAAAAATTGGAGTTGGGAAAACAGTTTCCACTATTGCCATGTTGGGTCCACTATTGGCCATGCCCTCTGGACAAGGTCTGAACATGACTCTTTTGGCAATACTAAAAGTAAATGGAGCAAATTGACTTTTAGTATTGGAGAAAAATTGGAGTTGCGGAAAAATGTTTCTACTATTGACAAGATATCACTATTTGCTAGACAACATTATATATATCAGCCTATCCAGCTACCAAAGCCATTAAATAATCAATAGTCATTTCATTAACCTAATTTGGAGGTACCCACCATATAAAAGGCCTATGTGTTTGCGAAATTTAAGGGAGGAACATCCCAAAAAAATATGGCCAAAAATATGCTTATGTTACAGTAGCTCCATCTTAGGATCCTGAAAATCCCACGAAATCAACTTGAATCCTGGAATTCATTGGGCAAAATCTTCAAATCTCGACCAGTCAAGGCTGCCCATTCAGTTGGTAATCACCATATCTACCTAGGTACTGACAGGCTAGCAAATGCCCCCACAACCACCGCCGTTTGAGAAGGTCTTTGGATCCATCCATGTACGTATAGAATCGTGTATATATATATATATGTTTATATTTAAGTACTTATATTTGGAACACCCTTCAGTAAATCTGCACATCCTTGCCTGAATCATTTCAGCCCCAAAAAGGCTCGGCCGCCTGTGACAACCTCTGGAAAGAACTGGTCCCCGTCCGAAGCCTCCCTGACCACGCGGCCTGGTCATGGACGCATTTTGGCACGGTGCTATCGGCCTGAAATATGGATAGTGTAATCAAAGGTCTGGAATGGAAAATCCGGTGTAAATGGTGGGTGTTTTAATGTGTTTTAATGTGTTTCAATTTTGTGTCTTAATGGGAAAATCACCAAACTGACTGGGGGATTTGCCAGCATGCCATGTTTGATTACCAGATGGGTAAGCCGGGTAAGCAACAAAATATGAGGGTACAACGGGAATATCATCGGTGCACAGATAATACTATTGGGGATATGACTACAATATGACTATCATATGACTATCTGGTTGGGAGTTGGGAAACTCAATTTGCAGCTTCTTGGCTCCCAATTCAAAATGGATACCCGCTCGTAACCCCGCATAGACAACCAGAACGACAACAAGAAACCGAATAGAGGAAAAAACAGAACAAGAGGAAGAGGAATAATAAGGTAAATGACACACACACAATAGCCAAACTAACAAACTTGGGAACAAACACCTGTAACTTACAATTTACAATTCAGTAACACATGGAAGAACCAACTCACACTCGACCGAAGAAGATAGTCACATCGCATCAAAACGGCTACCGAGTCGGAGTGCGGCGAGGGTAGACCCATGCTGCTGATGAACGGGGATGGAACTTGAAGTTTCTGTAGGATAAATAGTTGTTCCGTGTTCAAATTCTCTGTCCGGTTTGTAAATATTAGAGGCATTCCCACTTCATGGATTATGCTAATCCGCAATATTGGGTAGTATAACCCTAATCACCAACAAACGCGGCTGCTCAGTTTCGAAGTGAAATATAGGGACGGCTGCTCAGTTACGAAGTGAAATATAATGAAATATAGGGACGGTATAATGGGATATCACCCATCTAGTCACTGTCAAGTGGCTCTGAAATGCGCTTCCCTCAAATCGTAGTACCCTGTGAGAGTGTTTGCAAAACGACTGCGATTGATCAGGTTCGCAGGTAGTAGCCCAATGATTATATACGTAGTTATATAATACCAAAAAGAATTGGCCACAAATGATCAATGCTTAACTCCATCACAACGACTTTGTCTCTCAGGCTGGAAATTTCAAAACCACCAACTTCCCAACGTCTCCTTCAAAGTCCGATCAACATCTAGCATGGCTAATCACGGCCAGTCACGGCAGCTGATTGTTTGTTTATACACACATCAACTCATACTAGTTACTAGTTCGAATTTCCATCAACGGTTATATACACACAAAGGTAACATATTATTATACTTATATGTGTCAATATACACATACTGTAGTATATCATGATTAATATGTATGTAATATTTGTATGTAATGATTAATAAGTGTGTATATATATAACGGTTCATGGATATCTATCTAATCTAATCTAATCTACTGTAATATAATCTAATCTAATCCATCCATCCATCTTAGCTTCATATATCTATATTATATATATCTATATATATGATGTTACAAATCCGTGGTTCATCAAAAAAAAACAACCCCCACCTGTGGGAAGAGGCTGCGCGTTCCGCACCACCACGCTCATTCCGGCGGCCTTGGCCTTGGCCTCACCGAGGAGGCACATGGGGATTTCCATGGGATTGAACCCTGAAACATGGTGAAACATGGTGAAACATGGTGATTTATGGTGAAACATAACCTGAAACGTGGTGATTGATCTATCAATTTGAGTGTGATTAACCATCCAAAATGAGGATTTAATCCTGAAAAAGGGTGATGTCACCATCAAGAACCGTTGGTTTAGGCAGCAAAGGTTTGATTATTTTACCATCAAACATGGGGATTTAAGATGATTTAAGCATTAAACATGCTGGCATAAAATCTGGTAACATGGGATGTTCATGGAGATATGACTGGAAATAATGGGAGACCCCAGAGGGTCATTTCTTACATAACTATGGAATCACAAGTTTAGTAAATAAAGAATCTAGAAATGGGATGAAATGGGCAGTTTTCAATAGCTATGTTAAGATGCCGAAGGGTAAGGGCTCCTGCCTGGTTCAAAATTGTGATTTGATAATATGTTCTCTGAAAATGAGATACCCACAAATTCGGTAGACTATCATCAAGTTTCGGAACAACATGCACACGGTATCCACCATGTTTGTTGATTTTCGGACAAGCCCATACTTAGTAGCAATGGATCACGTGAGTTGACACTTTTTGGGGTACTTGGGCTCCACATGATCATGAAACATGCCTCAGGTTATAGTCATTTTAAAATTTATGATGAGTATAGTATAGTAAATAAAAGATTAAATGTGTACACTTTCAGAGAATGATGAGGACAGTTTCAACCCCAAATCACATCAAAGGATCCTATAGATTCTATATATAAGAGATATGAATTGTATATATATATATATATCATTTCAATTGATTTTCTGCTGAAATACCCACACAAAATCAATGTTAGTTTGGTAACCTTTAGATACTTACACATGTTTCCCATTGGGCCATTTTGACGTTCACCAGCGAGTTAACATCCAGACCTGACCGTACCTCACTGGGTCTTGAATGACACCATCTGCCGGCAGCCTCCAACAGATTATAAATAGACATCGTCATACAGTTCACCAATTTTACATAGATTTACCTATATTATCCATGATTATCCTATGTTTCGGATTATTTAGGAGTTTTTGTTCATAAGTGGGGGAGCAAAACATGGAGGAAAATCAACCAGCACACATAGCCGATAGCCCATCTGGCAACGGAATCCTACCTGGGTGGGCTCCGTTGCAACTGGGAAGGGGCAAGATCTCGCATTGAAGCTCTGGGCCTTGGGAACCAATCTGTGGTCAGTTGGGTCATAGGTCAACGCATGAAGAACCATGGTAGCCTTGGGAACATTCATATAAAGAACACAGACACAGACACACAAAAAAAAATGGATTTAAAGAGTAGTAGAATGGGATGGTCATTGAATTGACATAGAATATCATGTACTCAATCTACTGTAGAGCTGTTTCATGTCGGTCCATACCATTTAGGGGTATGGCTTTGATTCGGAGCCGATGGCGGAACATAGATTTGGGTCAGTCTTTGATATGTCCTAGTATCAACATGCCATTAAAACGAGTTTTGGGGGAATACATTTATGACTTTGGGCACGGCACAATCATTGAGGGAATAATGGAGTGACAATGTTTGATAATATGTGCCGTTTGGAATAAGAATGCATCATAATTCATCCAGGTTGCGCAAGTGATTTTGAGCCATTGCCACATGAGTATGACTCAAGATCCAACTGTAAAAACCTGCCAGTAAAAGTATTTTTACACAAAAGATCAGGGTTTTAACGGGACGTTTGACATGCAGCCAAGTTCCATCCACTACTCCACTACCATTCAAAGAGTTAGCTCAACCCGATCTGAGGATTCGTGGGTCGGGTCATGGCTAGCCTGCGACCATCCAAAGTTAAGTCTACCCGGGCTACCCCAATAGCTGGATGGCGACTATTTTATGGAAAATGCTACAAAAGTGGATGATGACTAGGGGTCCCTATTTTAGAACCCCCCCCCCTAATAGATACAAAATTATATAAAGGGATCACAATAGTGGAATATAGTAGAATGGGATCGTGAACCAGTCGAAATATGATATCGTTTGCTGGTTTACTCAAGTTGGAGCTGTTTCATGTTGGCCCATACCATTTGGGTCATGGCATTGAACAGAAAGGATCACACTCGGAGTCTAACTTGGAGAGAAGCCATCCGGTTGATGTGTTCTTCCCCGTACAGCCACCTTTTTTAACCCTGCTTTTGTATTGGATCTCTATGAATTTGGGGTTCCCTTATTGCGTGTAAGCTTAGTGCTCACCAGTTTCCCAATTCGAGCATCGTTGCGCTACATCTTCCGATGATTTCAAAGGTATTCCGGCAATGATTGATGGCTATCTACTTGCCAGTGATTACATACAAGTAGACTCCAAGGGCGACTACTATGTAGTTCATGTAGTTATCCCCATTCTTCATATTGAATGTGTCCCACGACTGGCAGGGCTCCCCAAACAGTATAGGTACTTACAAAAGTTGGTTTACAGACGTTTATGGTCAGGCCTCCGGTAATTTAACATTGCCATAGCTACACAAAATGGCCCGTTTATACCGGATGTACCAGTGATGTACCTATTACAGTAAAATGGTGATTTTTCCATGGCTATGTTAGTGTACCACAAGCTAACCATTGGATTCATGGCCATGTCAACCTATGACTTGGGCAGCCCATGGATACAGTACTTGATTAGCCAAAGATCAACCGCAGTTCTGGAAAAAAAAAACATACATGGCGATTCAGCCAACCTCCCAATAGGGGGAGTTCATGGGATTTCTATAGAATGGGAATTTATAACGAGCGATGAAGATAGAATATATAGAACAAGGGTCACCGTTCAAGGGGGTTGGTTAACTCCTCATGGAAACAAACACACACACACATCCTACAGTTCTGACCCTCAAGACTCAACAGTCAAAAATGTGATTCCAACTCTTATAACTAAGAGTATAGATCATGAAATAATATGAACGAATCCCAGTTATAACTCTTAGTTGCCCAAAAAAACTGTAAAATAGGTCCAGTCGCTGAGATTCCCATGTTAGTTTGATCCCTATGGTTGGATAGTTATTCCCCATATACTCATCATTTCTTGATTATATATCCACAAAAAATTCCCCAAATACTCTGATGCTTACCCTAGGCAAAACTCACATAGATATGGAAAATCCACCATTTTTTTGGATCATTTTCCTAGGGTTTCCCCATGGGCTTTTCACATCGATGTAAACCTTTACCCTAGGGTAGCATCCTTCAACTACGGTTGAATTACCCTCTGGTAATGACTAACATAGCTATTGAAAATTGCCATTTATAGTGGATTTACCCATTAAAACTAGTGATTTTCCATAGCTATGTTAGTTTACCAGAGGGTATGTTGAATTAAAATATCCCCATATCGATCAAAAAAGAAGAAACAAAAGTGGACAAAACGATAAAGATAACATGTATATATATATATATATCCCTACCATCATTGATAAGACATTGGGGATACTAGGGCTTTGATGCTTAACATCCCTATAAAAAGTTACTACAATCATCAGCACTGCCGGATGTCTTGCAGCCACTGCCCGTGGTCCCCGACGCGGCACTGATCTTCACCCTTCTTCGTCCCGCAGTCCTTTCTTCCGTGCTGCGGTTTTGGACGGTCAGAGGCTGCAGTGCCAATCTGCCATTTGGAGATGTAGTCTCTATCTGTAATATGTAGTCTCTATCTATATATGTCTACATGCCTGCTAGGCAGCTGAGAGCTCCCGAGTGCCTGGAGGAAAATAAATGTATGCATAGATTTACATATATATATACATAAATATTATATCATTATATATATTATTATATCTATTATATAATACTTAAGGATGTTATAGATGTATACGTATCGTATTGTTGCATGCATATACCCGTCCCAGATTATCTCGGTCGCGTAAGGCCTCGGCCAGGCCCCACGGCGAAGTGAACGGACAGGGACAACTCCATGCCTGGCGCTACGATGGCGAACCAATATGATTGATAGATATATATATATATGAGATTTATAGTTAGTAATATAGTATGACTAAACTATAGTTGAATTAATAGTTAGTCAACTAAATATGATTACTACAGTTTGTAAACTAGCAATGATTATATACTTATAGTGTAGTAAACTAAAAATGATTGCTGTAACTTTGTGCGAATTGGAACCATGATGCTGCTCATGATAAAACAGTATGATTATAACAATATGTAACAATAATATATACTGTAACAATATAGCCGCTGCTATTGCAAATATTTACGAATACTATATCTGAGTATATAATAGTACGATAGTCTATAGTATACAATGTTGCAATAATAACAATAGTCAATAGTGATGAGTCAACAGTAAGAGTCCCTTGAAATAGTCAGATTAAATATTACGATCTCACCCTATGTATGTCAAAACATGATAGTAACACTCAATAGTAATGACACCGACAATGCACCAATCATAATGATACCAATAACTAATAGTGACAAGCATACTAAGGCTACAATGATAATAGCTAGACCATGCTATACCCTCTGGTACTCAAACATGTCAGTGGAAAATCCACCATATATATATATATAATTATATACCCTCTAGTAATTTAACATAGCTATGGAAAATCACCATTTTTAATGGGAAAATCCACTATAAATGGTCATTTTCAATAGCTATGTTAAATTACCAGAGGGTATATATGTGAATGATGTTCCGATGAAAAACCTCCATTTTATCGGCATTTTCCAGCCACCTTTGATTACCAGATGGTAGCTATCGTCAGGCCTCCAATCCGTCGATCATCGCTTAGGGAAAAAATGGATGATGACAACGAATTCCACATAAGACACATATTTGCGCCGCCGCCCCCCCAAAAAAAGGTGGTTTATAACAAAGGATGAGGTTTTTGAAGGCCACCAAGATATGAAGATCTCTGGTGGGAGATCATGGGATGTATAAGTGAATTCATCGAGTAATCTGGCATGAAAAGGTGCCACAAGAACATGAAGATATCAGGTGCCAAAATTTCTAGGGATTCCCATTGACAGACATTGATGTGCAAAAGGCCAGAAACATAGAAACATATCCTTCTTTAGTGAACTTGTGCCTATTATATCACATCGTAATTGTCACGAATTGTTGTACTGTTGTAATTCACATCCTATATTTAAGAAGTATCTACTCATATGTGTATGTATATATATATACACACATATGAGTAATGATGATCATCATACCTACACTTGTATCATCTTATATCCATGAGCCAACTTAAGCATGTCATAGATATGCCGCGCCCCTGCTTTTCTCCCATTTTTTCCACGGAATCCCACCTGAGTGCGTTCTTTCACCTTGAGAGGAAAGCCTGGTGGCGGACCTGACAAAACTGCGCGAATGTTTGTGTTTTTTGGCTTGATTTGGTCAACCGCCATTGCACCTCAAAAAAAAATGGATCCCTTTCGACAGAAAACTATGTAGGTCTCTTCATGCGCATGCCAGTTGTGTGTATCCATTGTTTTGGGGGATCCATTTTGCCAGTTTGGTGCATCTGAACCCACCCATCTACCCCTCTGTTTAACTAATTACACCACATGTATGTAATCATACACAATGATAACAGAAACATCATATGACAGTATTATGATATATTATGTATATCTATACAGACATGAATATATATATATATATAATTATATATATATACCCTCTGGTAAACTAGCATAACTGTGGAAAATCACCATTTTGAATGGGAAAATCAACTATAAATGATTTTCAATAGCTATGTTTGTTTACCAGAGGGTGTATATATATATACGTGGGTTTGTCTGAAAATGCCCCTGAAATCCATCGTTGATCATATGCTTCCGATAAAACCTGAACAAACAAACCCATGGATATATAACGATATCTATCTATACAAATCTTCAAATATGTGGCAACCACCAAAAAAAATGATGATAGCAAAAACCTACCAAAATTGTCATAAATTAAACTTTCCTATCTTTCTTGGGATTACTATAAATACATTGGACAATGAATCATAGCTGGCCTTCCAAAGGTGGACGTTCCAACCTCAGCACGCGCTCAGGCGGCCACGGTGGTGAGCTACTCATCAAACACCCGGATAGTCATCCATGGAACATTGTTATACATTGTCGATTTGCATCTATTCAGTATAATAAAGAAATATATTAAAATTTGCAATATATAGAATATAGAATAGATTATAAATTGTCAATAGTAACTATAATATAATGCATAGAATATATATAGAATATATATAGAATATATATATAATATGTATATTATATATTACGTAATATATATGTAGTATGATATAACGCTAATGCCAAGTTCGTATTGATAAACCTTCTTAGAAGGCTAGAAGGGCTTGTCATACATTGGGGGATGGGATTTAAAAACGGTAAATGTAGCCTCCGATAGTCAAACATGACATGGCTTTCAGGAAAATCCCCATCTGGTTGGTGGTTTCAACCCCCTCTGAAAAACATTAGTCAGTTGGGATTATGATTCCTAATATATGGAAAAATAAAAAATGTTCCAAACCACCAACTAGCCATTTATAGAGGATTTTTAGTTCGGGGATTTACTATTGACCTGTTTGATTACCGCAGGGTGTTGTTTACCACATTGTAGAATCCAGGGGACCGACATCTTCTATACACGGAGGAGTAATGTTTTATGTCCCATGTGGGTCATATACCAGAGTCTGAGTTGGTAACCCATCTTGCGCAGTAAAATCCTTTCTTTATCCCACTTGTTCTTTGGTTGAATCATGCCAAATCCCGATTTTTCTTCTTGGTTAAATTTCATTTGTGGACCTTAAATCCTACCCTCTGGTAAACATCACCATAACTATGGAAAATCACCATGCTATCAATGGGTAAATCCACGATTTCTATGGCCATGTTCAATAGCTATTTTGACATAACCAGAGGGTCATCGTAGTGAAATGGTGGCAACAAAATTCACCATGGTCTCAACCGTAGATTTTTCATCAGATTCTTGATGCTATATCCCAAAAAAATACCATCGGGTAAACATACAAAAAGCTATTGAACATAGTCATTTATAGATGATTTAGCCATGAAACATTGTGATTTTCCAGTTCGCTATGTTGGTTTACCAGAGGGTACACATATATTAGTATTATATAATATTATATAATATTCCTATATGATCTATATGTAATATATTCCCATCAAATATCCATGAAATCACCATGAAATCTGCAGAAATCTTCCACCATGAGCATCCAGGCGAGGCCAAACTCAGACAGGTCCTGAGAATCTCGATGTGTTTTTCACGATGATTTTATTGGAATGCATATGGACGATATGGAAAATCAAAAGATGCAAAAAAAAAATGTTTGTGTGTCTTCAATGTTTTGTGTAAAACAGGGATGTGTGGACAAAGTACGAGATCCCCGCGTTGTTTGTTTGGGTGTAAGATTATGAAAATAAAATAATCCATGATTCAATGTCTTTCGATGATGTGTTCGAGTGGGAAAATCTGCAAAAACTGCAGGCTTAATCAGCAGGAAGTGTGAATTGTCGTACATAGAAACTCCAGTCACATTTGGATTTTGATATACTTGTGGTCTTGTATTGTTCCCAATCCCATGCAGATTTGATCACGAACATCTCTGTCCAAACATTGGGTATACTTCAGGTATACTCCAAATCCACTGGTCGCAACGAAACCGCCATTGTTGTGACGTGACAGCCAGATCCCCCAACGAAACCATGCCAAGGGTCTGAATTTTCTGGGGGTCCATGAACGAGGAGATGCCCTGCTGCCGATGTGCATTTTGAGTGGATCTATCTGACCTATATGTCTATATATGTCTATATTGTTCTACATATCTATATCGAACATAATTTACACATCTACACCGCTGTGCATATTTGTATTGCATATAATATTATATCATATATTACGTATACCTGGTGTATACGATTTTAATATAATTAGTGTACTGTAATACATATTGTATCCACATCACATGGCGTGCCCCAGCAAGTGAATCCAGATAATTCCATCCAGTTGCCCATCAACAAACATTGTCTTCAGATGTTTTTTCAGTGTGGATGGGTCAACACCTATTAAATAGCCATATGATTGCCATATTTGGGGAATAAACATCCATAAGCAAGCTATGACTTAGGGTATCTGACATACCAGGTTTTGAGCAATAAACCTAGTGTCCAGGGACAAGTCATCTCTTTCCCAAGGCTGTTTTTCTTGACCAGGACTCATTGATGGCATGGGATTAATGTATCATTAGAATTACATACATGATACAAACATATTTTGATACTATAATATACACATAATACAACATGATACTGTATTTACATACATATCACGACATATATATATATCACAGTTTTATCTATTCATATTATACATCGTGGATCACAGTGCTATGGGTGGACTAACGTTTAATCCTATGTTTATAGATGTTTTGTGGATGGCATACCAAGACCGAGACCCAAAAATGGCCTCCCGCAGCCCGGCGCCTTTCGGGTCATCTCATCCCCCCGAAGGTCCGGATTGGCTCTTGGCCTAGCCGCAATGTGGTGGTAGGAGGATCAATCATCATGGTAACAATTATAATAAGAGATACTAATGGTGATGCGTAGGAATGATACTAAGCAGAATGATCATAAGAATAGTAATCAAGAAGAACAATAATGATAATGATAACAATGATGTATATATGTATATATATATACAACAATAATACTAATCATCATCACCATCCTCATCTCCCAAGAAACCACGAGACTCCTATCCGAAAAATGGTTGACCGGTTGAGCCATGGCAAAAAGATGCTATAGGACCATAGGATGGACATCCATTCCATCATGGAAATCCGTTACCACAGTCATAGTAATAATAAGTATACTACTAATAATAATAATAATAGTACTAATATGTACTAGCATGTACTAATATGTACTAATATGTACTAGTAATAATAAAATATAATAAGTAGTAATAATGTCATAATTAGTACCAATGGCAATGGTAGTAGTTATTGCTTGTTTAAAGATAATAAATGGTGGTGGTGGTAGCAGCAGCAGTAAATTTGATCGTCCCCCAAAGACTGGAAGGCCGCCATTCCCATCGAAATTGACCATGGCAAATCATGGCAAATATTGAGATGTCCAATTCATGGGGCTACCCCTTATTTTCATCCATTGATGGATTTTCCAACCTAAACCATCCAGCTATTGGGTACCCCCCATTTAGGGTACCGATCCCCATGAAATTCCCATAGGCGTCCGCACCACCCAACGCCGAGGTGATGATCATCGAGCTCGCTGCGAGCAGCCCAGATCTGGGAGTTGAATGAGGAGCCCGTGAAAATCATTACTTTCTAAGGGGATTTTCATGTTTGATGGGGGCTTCATGCTGGGAATAAACGAGCTTCATAGAGCTTTAGTGGAATTGAAATGAGTTTAAATGGGGCTTTGGCAATTTCGAATGGGACTGAATGGGCTTGCAGGTGATTGGGAAGCAAGCCATCATCGAGAATCTGATATACTTAACTTGGATTGGAAAAAACTCAGATTTCTCTGGATATTTAGAGTGGCGGATCTGCGGCGGATCTTGCATCCGGCCAATATGTACACCCTCGCCAACGGCAACCAATTAAACTATTAAGATGCACTTTGTTCCACCTTCAACCCATCTATTGGGCATGCCACTTAAATAGTCCCATCAATCCTGTTGGGGGACGAGTGTCCAAGATTTCCGCGCCTGCTGCACCATGGGGGCGTGTGCTTCTGGTCCAGTGAGACAGGAAAGCCACCAGGGTGGTAGATATTCTTGAAGCCCGGGAAGCCAAGCTTGCTGCTGGTTCAGCACCTGCACCAGCGGAGTCTCGTCTGACACGTTGGATCATCCTAAATAGGATAAAGAAGTAAGCAAACATATTGAAACTGCCAGTCGAAACCCGAACTGGTTGATTCAAGAGAGGATACCGGTTCATGGGTCATAATATAATCCTGGATAAACCAGGTAGAATAAGATATAACATATCCCACATAGCCCCGTACAATAGCTAATCAATCATCTACAATACAAACCATCATGTATCAACTATCCTCATAATGTTGATGGTCAAATTCCATCATTGATGAGTGAATCCCATTGGACTCAGGTTAGAAAACCCCGCCACAATAAAGTACGTCAACCTCGGGCCAAAACAATAACCCACCTGATAAAGTACGCCCATTGCTTTTGGGGATGCTACTTAAAGAGTCACCAGTTTCTGAAGTTGACCCGAATTATCCCGAATTGTATCAACAAGCTTCTAGCTAAGACCCTGCCAAAATTATAATCCACATCATCCCCATTTGGCTGAAAATCATCCACTTTAGCATATTAGTTTTCAATTAGGCGGTGTGTTCGGTCGACTTCGGTGTGGAGGCCAAATATCCCCATAACACAGGGCTGCTCCCAACACCCCACAAGGAGGGGAACATGTGGCTGGCGTTCACCTGCAATAGGTTGGAGCAACCCTGAATTGTTGGTCAAATAATCCCGTTAAATCCACATATATCCACGTTTGTTTGTTGGTTAAATCCTATGAAATCCACCTTGGTTAAAGTTAAACCCAATCAAATCCCTACAGTACCCTCTGGTAATTTAACATAGCTATTGAAAATGACAATTTATAGTGGATTTTCCCATTAAAAATGGTGATTCTCCATAGCTATGTTGGTTCACCAGAGGGTACATCCCCAAAAATTCCCATTTTTTGCGGTGAAATCCAGTCTCCTGCACCTCTGGTGTGTCGCCTGAGGGCGACAAAAAAAGGGGTGAGAACAACACCATATACCACCATGGGACCATGAGCGGACCATGAGGATATATGATATGGCCGATATGGCTTCAACAAATGATATGCTGTGAGATATGAGCTATGATATGAGATATGAGATGTGAGATAGGGTATGTGATATATTATATATATAATTATGATATATAAAATATGATTCAGCAAACAATTTGTTTAAGCTCCCACCAGTAAAAATATGGCTTAGAGAACGGGATTGATGTGTACGTTCCATGAGATTACGATCATCCCCAGCAGGTTTTCATGTTCGTTATATGCAATAGGAATCCATCCCCAAATTTACAATTTCTATGGGTGGTAAAAACACCCTTTAATTACTCAAGGATTCTCATATAGGGTGTTTAATAGCAGGGTATTTAATGGTATTGACAAATAAAAACAATGACAATTCATCAAGTATATTGGAAAAGGTCGATAGGGATTCCTGTAGGTGACACTGAACACTGAGAACGCTGCTGAAGATCCTGCTGATGACAGTACTGACATTGGTTATCATTGGTTTATGAGCGCTTTTAACGAAACTTGACTCGTGATTGCTGCATCCCTTTTGGTCCTTGATGAATTGCCTAGTTGATTGATCTCAAGTGCTCCAAGTCCTTGTTCTTGTCCGGATCAAACGGTCGAGGGGTTGCTGCAACGTGCTCCTGTCGGTAGCTCTGGGCTCCTGGCCCTCGAAATATTGCGTCGCCAGGGATTTGCCTGCATGGAGAACCCGTTGTCACTGCCAAGCAGAGAACGGTCACGTGTTCTCGCCGTTTCAATCATCAAAAACTTGCTGTGTTTGGTCAAGAGTCAAGAGGTATTGCAACCCCCAGTCATAGATAGAACATTTGGAAACTTGGAAATTATATATGAAACATTATGAAACTATGGGAAAATACCGTCCTTTTCACATCCTGGAAAAACAGTTTGGCAATGTGTGGCATCTTTTTTCGGCATCCTGGAAAAAATGTATTTGACGGTTTCAGTTGGGTGAACGGTTTCGACCTGTGACACATTCTGCAAGAACTAGTGGCGACATCCGCACCTCTCTGACTGTCATGATGCTCCTTCTGAGGAAACCTGAGATGAGTTGCCGCCCACCAACACAAATGGCCGCAAAGCGAAGGGACCTATAGGTAGATGTGGATGTCTCAAAATCGTGGAACACACAAGCGTATCATGATGCATTGGTCTCAGTACATCACAATGTGCCGTGCCCGTCTTATACATCCTCAAAAGAGCACACCATTCCTATATTGACAGCGCATCCTAATTGTGCCGTGGGTGATGTCATGGTCAAAACATGGTATAATATCATCTCACAATCATTGGGGATTCCTGATCATGCGTATATTCACCCCTCTTCACAGGGGAATGACCATCTCGGTTCATGAAAAAAACACACAAGCTATGACCTGATCACAGATGATCACGGCACACACAGACTGACTTGACCCATCCCGATGTTCAAGACCAAGCCACAGCATGGCCGAAATGGCCCAAGTCGGCCACCACGGGATCTCGCTGACTTTCCCTGCCCAGTCAAGGGGCCGAGCGAAAACTGCGGTCGGTTTATCCTGCCGGTTGTGATGGCAGTGAGGTCGTGATATGTCGTGATGGCATTTATCCAGATTAAGGGCGGTTCAGAAGCCATCTATTAAGAGTCTCCCAATATTAAGGGCTTATAGAATCTTATAGATGTGTTTATTTCATAGACCCTTTTCATCTTTTGAGAGGAGTTACCTTTCGGGATGGGTTGATGGCTTGTCCATGGCAATCGAAGCGATGGGTCATACATAACCCAGCACTTCAATGGGTCAACCGGGACCCCGTTTTCACTAGGGGCTGCGTTGGCAACCGCTAGTTACACATCAAGTATACAATTATAGCTAATCTTAGGTGCCCTACAACATCAAATTACATTTAAGATCATTGAACATATAATATTTAGCAATATTAAAACATAATGCATAATATAATGCAATGTACCACTAACACCCCCAGTTGTGGCACAAGATTAAACTCTGAACTCGCCAACCAATGCAAAAGACTCGGAGTTTCTGGGACGATAACGGAAAAATCCCAGTTGTTGATCGATTTACCAATGAAAATACTACTGTGGATGGTTTAGACATCCTAGACCACCAAAAGGATGGTATTTCAACCCTAGAAATCCTGGGACAACAACAACAACAACAACAGTGCAATGCAAAGTCGGCTCCTCCACTGAAACTCCAGGGACGCGCCAGCTCAGAGCCAGCAGCTTGCGGACATGAAATAAATCGCCATCAATCCCCATTCACCACTTGTTATTTCCTGGATGCTTTCTCTAGATTATTACAAATCGGTATTAATAAGCAATGTTGTTATAATTACATAAATCTCGATTTATTTATATATATATATATATATAGTATCATGATTATCATTAGTGTCATTACCATTAATTTATATATATATATATTATCATATATTTTCCCAGATTCCATATTATATCATTAGATATGACACTATGAATATCATTAATATTATCCATATAATCACCATATTGGATCTATATAATATATGATTATAATGATATATCATAATGGGATTCATATATCATAATATGGTATTGTATATTATTATCATATATTATTATAGAATCATTATATAGAATATAGACCCTAATAATCACTATTCTATATTATTAATATGATTATATTACATAATCATATATTACTAATAACATTATAGAATACAGACCCTAACCATAATCACTATTCTATATATATATGGCAGTGTGTCAAAACCCTATACCCATGGTGAACCCCAAAATAGCTGGGATTTATGGATGTTCATCCCACTAAAATGTATCTATAGGTATTGACCCATACCCATATCTGTGGAATTATTAATTATCAATGAACCTTGGTTGACATCCCAGTAGACCATATTGACTATATTTAAATGGTAATTCTAATGGGATAATATGGGCATATCAACGAACCATTCACTGTTATGACATAATCACTGTTCTGAATCCCATTCACAGCCGGTGAGTAAAAAAGCTCCATTCCTGAGATGTGTCCCATTCTCGCCTCCCGGGCGCGGAAACCTGGTGGATTTGCGAAAATCCATTGAGGGTTGTGAACATGGGGGAATTTCATGGATTTTCACCATATGTTCACCATATGTTCACCAAATGTTCACCACTTTTCACCATATTTTCACCATGTTCACCATATTTTCACAATTGTTCACCATTTTTCACCATATTTTCACACTTGTTCACCATTTTTCACCATATTTTCACAATTTTTCACCATATGTTCACCATATGTTCACCAAAATGATGGGGATTTCACCACATGACAATGGAGGACTTGGAGGATCAATTGGTGTTCCGCATCTATGGTAGTTTACCCCACTGGTACCAACCCAGTGACGATTCTTAGGATGATCCTCTAAGTATGCCTATATGGTTGAATGGTACAGCAGTAATGTGCATTCCTCACAAGCTATGGACTACTGATATTGAATGATGACACGCGGTATAGAATCCTATATATATATAGAGGATCATAGCTACGATTTCGATCCATCATCTAAGTCAATTTACCATTGATGATCGTTTACTGTACTGATCGTTGGTTCTTCAATGGCTTGTTCCTTGATCAACCAACCAGTGGGAAGGCCACTGTCGCGACTGTCTCCCGGCGAAAACAGCTTCGTCTCCAAAAGTTGCCACTTTATGGTGATGCAAAAAGTGGTTACATCTTTAAAGGGCACCAAAAAATCTGCGTACCGCAAGACATGGCATTGCATTTGTGGATTGTGGATGTATGTCACCAAATGGCCACCCAAATTCGGCTTGGCTTCCCAGTTTCCTCTTTGCACAGCACCCCAGTTAGACATGAGGCTGCCATGCGACGACTTCACAAACACAAGATAAAAAGCTCCAATGCAACGGAGATGTGTTTGTATCAAACCATCCCATCTGCCACACATGATGTACCCTCCAGTATTTGAACATAGCTATAGAACGTGGCCCATTTAATTCCTTGATTTACCTTTTTTCGAATGGTGGTTTTCCATAGCTATGTTAAATTAGGGTAAACATCTGGTATCAATGTTTAATTTGACATAGCGAAACTAAAAATGGTGGATGTCCTCCATGATTTCCCACCCTCTTTGATGCTCGAATGTCGATTTCAGGTGACAAAAAAAATCACCATGGTTTGATGGTTAACTCCTAATGTTTCACCATTTTTCATGGTTAAATCCTCATTTTAGGTGCTTAAATCATCATGTTTGATGGTTACCCTCTGGTAAACTAACATAACTATTGAAAATGGCCATTTATAGTGGATTTTCCCATTAAAAATGGTGATTTTCCATAGTTATGTTAGTTTACCAGAGGGTAAATCATGTTAATTCCCCAACCTCAGCCCCATCCCCAGCTCCACCTGGCAGATTCAGCTCAACCTCATCACCCAAGACACGGCCCGTCATGGCGCGGACATCCTTTCGACTGCGGCACCAGGGTATAGATGGGCGACATTAGATGGGGATATACAGGAACTGGCAACATTGGCGATGTAGAAATAGATGGGCGATAAAAAAACAGTTACGGAAAATCACCATGTTTTAATAGGCAAATCATCTGTTGCGGCAAATCATCGAACTCAATGGGCCTACATATATGTATCTGGTTGGTGGTATACCTACCCCTCTGAAAAATATGAAAGTCAGTTGGGATATTTATTCCCAATATATGGAAAAATAAAAGCCATGTTCCAAACCACCAATCAGGTATAATATATATAGACATAAACTGCTAGTTTCCTGGAGGCCAAATCTTCAATTCGGAAAGCTGGCAAATTGCTGGTTGCGTCCTGTCAACTTGCGAGGTCATCATGAGCCAAGTGGGATCATCAACCCATTTTTAGAGATGGAACATCTGCAATTTACGGAAAACAGGAGCCAAATCATTTGGTAATACCTTCTGGCAAACATGGTTTGCTGGACAATCCTCCATTTATAGATGAATTTCCTATTCAACCATCCATTTATAGTTGAGTTTTTGGGTTTCCCATATGTTTTCTTGTTTTCCCATGTTTTCCCATGATTTTGCCATTAAAAAACAACATCTTTGATGGTGGATCATCGAAAATCACCCCTGCCCCTGCGCTCGCGAATCCTGCGTGATGCCACCCGGCTCATGAGGCGCCACATTGGTGCCACAAAGAGCATCCAGCAAGGTGGTTTTGCCATGGTTGATGTGACCCAGCCTGAGCAATCTAGGGATGATACTAGACTTATGTGGGGATGGGTCAAAACCCTATACCCATGGTGAACCCCAAAATAGCTGGGATTTATGGATGTTCATCCCATTAAAAATGTATCTATTGGTATTGACCCATACCCATGTAAATTCATGTAATAAATATAGTAATAGTATGTAATATATAGTATGTGTATATATATACATAATATGTACAGTATATTATATGCTGTCTGGCTGAATCACAATTATTCACCAACCTGAAAATAACTAAAACGTAAGGCCATTTGAGCCATTTGGGGATGATTCTCCGCGATCAAACCATCATTCCAGTGACGTCACGACGTCCAGAACCAATGCCTGCTTGATTGAAAAACACATACCAGAAACTTATGGATTCTTATCCCTAAAGATGCTGGGGGTTGCTGCAGAGTCAACCAGTCGGATTGGTTCGTTGATTCACTTCAATCCCCTATGAACAAGAATTGATGGTCCCCATCCTGAGGATACAAGAACAAAACGGGCTTGGCTACATTTGGCGTGTAGACTCCGCACTAAGCAAAGGATGTCCATACCCAAGTATCCCCAATTGATTTGCTTCACAATCTCAAGTGTTGCTACCCAAATCCCAGTGTTTGCTGCCAACATTCCCCCCTCTTGTAGGGTCAATAAGGCAATAAGAATCTCCCACATTAGTCTGCAATCAAGGGGGAGTCTCCCCGTATTTGTTGATAATTATCCGTTGAAGTTGAAGTTGATGTCCAAACGGATATAAACGGCAGTTACCAACTCAAATTTCTGATGTCGTTGTACTTGGGCAATCAAACCGTGCAATCAATCACCTCTATAACTGGAGATTTCAATCGACAATTAGTCTAAAAATAGGGGATTTCCCAGCAAACCATGTGTGATTACCAAGGGTAAGCTCTCCAAAATCTCATTGTATCCCCATTTTTGATGCTTAAGTCATGGTTGTATCATGGTTGTATCATGGTTGTATCATGGCTAAGTCATAGTTAAGTCATGGTAAAGTCACCATTTTCTTAGGTTTCCCCATGGCTCCCCATGGCGCCAAGCCACACCACGACCACTGGGATGGCCGTTGGATCCCTTGGCAGCAGCGGCCAGTCGGGCTCCACGTCCACCTCAAAGGGGATGTCATGGGATTGAATGATATAATATATATATATACCCTCTAGTAAACTAACATAGCTATGGAAAATCACCATTTTCAATGGGAAAATCCACTATAAATCACCATTTTCAATAGCTATGTTAAATTACCAGAGGGTATATAATATATATATATACTGGTTGGTGGTTTCAACCCCTCTGAAAAATATTAGTCAATTGGGCTGATTATTCCCAATATATGGAAAAATAAAAAATGTTCCAAACCACCAATAAGTATATATTGTAGGTTGCTCCCTATTAATGGCACATCTACTTTTACGTTCTGGTAACCAAACATGGCAATGCACAATCCAGTAATTATTCAATATATATATATTGTATATATGGAATCATCAGGTGATTATCTGTAATCAATAGTATTAATAGGTAATAATAATAGGGTAAATTGTATTGTATAGATACATTTATCTGTGTAAATTATAATATTTCACTAACCTGAATAGTTCGGCCATTTGGTGATGATTTCCCTTATTAACCATGATTCCAGTGAGGTAGCAGTGAGGTAGCTGTGAGGTCGTTATAAATTTGCCCAGATTTATATATATATATATAACTAACCGACAAAAAAATTATATCAAGCCTAATCCAATATGGATACCTGCAAGAGATATGACAACATGAAATGGAATTTATAATGTTAAGTATCCATCGTGGGATTGAATGGTATATAACATTATATTATATATATACATAATTAACAACGAAGAAGATGATATCAATCCCTAATCCAATAGGGATACCATCCCTAATCCAATCGCGATACCTGCTGGTTATTTAACACAGCTATGAAAAATGATCCATCGATTTATAGATTACGTATGATGATTTACCAAAAAAATGATGATTTCCACAGCTACAGTAGATACCAGAAGGTAAAACAAGTCTTTGGGATCGTTTTTGGGGATTATTACGATCCGGATAGATAATATAGTTTGAATATACTTTAACCGTCAAACATATGCATGTTCACTTTCACCGATAAATCAAGATGTTCCAACCCACCAGATTTGGGGTACCCTGCATGAAGAAAATAAAGAAGTAACGGCTGTAAAAGAAGAAGGAACGATTGATAAAACAAGAGCAAAGCGGATCTGGGAGGAGTTGAACCTCCAAAGTTTGCGTTCAAGCCATCATGGCTGAAAGAGCAACGCCACACCCATAGGGCAACAGATTCCGTTGCTTCCATTTTCTCTTATTTTTTGATGCCGTGCATTGCTTGATGATGCTGGATAGGCCCCGCGGCCGAAATGCATGTGCTGCCCATGCCGCAGCTTGTGCGGAATCTGGTTAATACCCCCAGTGGAAGTTCTTCCTCTGTAGTTGGTGTTAAAGAACAGCAATCGCAGCTGGGCTCGCAATTTGTCGCTAATATAGGCAATTTCCTTGTTATTGATATATCAGTCATGGTACTGGCCGGTGTAGAGGGGTTCCCACTTCATGAGTCACCCAATGATAATCCTAACTTAAAAGCCAGGTAGTCTGAGAATCCCGTAATCAGCTCCATGGCTGGAAATCGCCCAGCTATATTTCGATGAGTTTGCGAGCTACAAACCTCCATGGCTAGTTCGGGGATTTCCCAGCCATGTTTGAGGACACCAAAGATATCATTCCACTACATTCCTCCTTTATTTTCCCATTGTATACCTGTTATATCACCATTGTTGATGGTTAAATCATAGTTAGATCCTCATGTTGGATGCTTAAATCACCATATGTTTGATTGTTAAATCACCATGTTTGATGATTCAATCCTTATGTTTGACGGTGAATCACCATGTTTGATCATGAAAAATCACCGTTGTTGGTAGTTAAATCATCACTTTGGATGGTTAAATCCTCGTTTCTCTGGTTCATCACCAGTACCAAGAACTCCCGGAGATCCCCCCGGGATCCCCCCACCCCTCGGTCCCTGGACCAGCTCAGGCTCATAGCCGAACTTCTGCAGGGGGTATGCCAGCATGTCGAAGGGCAGCAAGACCTTTCGCTTCGAAGTGGATTCGAATTCGCGGCCTTCGAAGTCCTGCAGGATGTCTTTTGGTGCTGGATCTTGGAGGAGTTGCTTCATTGTTTGACTAAAGAGAATCTATCAATTATCGATCTATATATTATTCTACATATAGTTTAATATGTATTATATACTGTATATGTCATGTGTATACATATATATATATACATATGTACATGTGTGTATATCTGTGTATATTTGTGTGTATATCTCTATCACCAGTGTGTGTTCGTATTCCATTTGTGTATTCTTGTTTCCCCTGCCGTTTCTCTTACGACCTGAAACTTGCATAAACTTGCCCTCTTCGTCACAGTTTCTGGTGGTTTGAACCTCCTTGAAGAATATGACTGCAGTCAATTGATCATCCCAAACAGGGACCAGCCAAACATAGAAATAGATAGAAATAGTTCAAACATGTTCAAACATGTTAGCACCAGCCACGTTACAGCAGGGATGCCTGGAATCAGGCGGATCGATGGGATTACATCAAAATCCCACATGTCAGGGGTCAAAACAGCCTGAACATAAGACACGATCCAACTTGGGGCACAGAATTTCACCCAAAAAAAAACACGCATGGTACGACTCCAGTCCTTCCAGTAGTACTTCCCGCCCAGTGAACCTCGGCACATGAAAAAAATGAGGCATTCTACGACAAATTTAGATCCGTTAATCTGGTAAACCCAATATCCAAGTCACCAACAATTTGCGATTTTTCATTACACACAACTGGGATCTATGTACCCTCACAAACCTCAATTCTGCACCATCTCGGAGATGATTTCCGAAAAAAAAAAAAAAAAAACTATTTACTCCCCCGGGTATTTCAATACCCCCCAACAAATCCTAGTTTAGGACCTAGTTTAGTACTGGATCTGTTATTTTTTGGGGGGGCAAGAAGAGAGTTTGCAGATCGTTCCAAGGCGGGGCCCCCTAGATAGCTAAGTTGGATTATGTGAAACAGCAAGGGTTTAGGCTAACCATAACCATAGTTAATGCTGTGTATAGACAATAAACCAACATTCAAACACGACATTAAACATCCTTTAGTCACTTTAGTCTAAGTGGCCCCTTTTCCATGTCCATGTTGTCCGATGTGTCCGGTCCTTCTTCCTTGAGTGCCGCACGGACGCCTAAGACGCGCATGGTGTTGGCATAGTCCAGCCTGGGGTAACCACTAAGCCCACTGGATGGGATTCTTTTGGTTCCAAAGTGTGAGCAAATTCTCATATGATTTGCATATATATATATGGATTTTATTACCAGAAATGGGGGCTGGCCCCACATTTATATATATTTATGGCTAATCTATGGCGGGTAAATGATGATAAAAAACCTCTGGATCCCCAGCATCGGTTCGAGGATGTGACTCATCAACGGCCACGGTTTTTACATGTTTTTACCCCCCACTTTGTTGCTCTTTCCTGAATATGTTCTCTTAAACCAAGTCTGGGATTTAAGATGATTAAGATTATTTAGGATCATTATTCTAAGATTTAAGATTACTTAAGAATGAATAAAAATGATTCAAGGAACAGATTCCTGGAAACACACTATGTTTGCGGGCTTCAAGCCTATGGTATGCCTGCCTGTGGTTTTTTCGCGTCCATGGATTTCAACACTGATGTTTCCACTGCCTCAGCAGCACCCGCAACTCTGTCGCGGAGACGAAGGTTGGGAGCCTCGGGGAATGACGAAGGGGAGTTCACCTTGGATATACCAAAGGAAAATAAGATGAATTCCGAAATTCAACCAGACAATTAGGTCTGAAACGGACCAAATCTTGGAATTTCATGGAATTTCATGGAATTTCTGACTCCTAACATTGATATACTTGGACAATTTTCGGGGAATGGGGGGTGGCTTCCCAATTGCGATGGCGAGATCATGCGCATCGCTGTGAAGCCCTGCCGGAGCAGTCCAGGTTTTCCTGGGTGGTTTTTGCTGGTTCATGGGGATTCCCAGCTCATGGATTGCATCCCCAAGATATTTCTGGTTGGTGGTTATAAAACCATCTTGAAAAATGTGAAAGTCAGTTGGGATGATGACATCCCATATATGGAAAATAAAATTCGTGTTTGAAAGCACCAACCAGATTTAGTGTGAATATGTTGTCTCAAAATGGTGTGTCCCCAAATGGCAATTGTTATAGGGCCTTAGTGATGATCAACAACCGTTGGATTTGGAGGTACCCTGTTCACCGTGCCCCGTTTTCAGACATTCTCTTTGCATCATGTAGCCGACATGTTGCACCAAACGCTTTCACACAAAGAAGCGTCAAAGTATAGTCAAGCATACCAACTACTATGTAGGGCTACAAACAGCAATGTATCGTTCTATGTTCAAATGCATATAAATCCAACAATAAACCTCCAATATTGGGCTGAACTTCCTTCTATTTCAGATAAAAGTCTGGTTGAAATTGGGCATGGTTTATTATTGGGCCACAGAAAAACCACTGTGAGACCTCACTGCGTCCCTTCCGGACTTATTGGCTTTAATGCTGGCTTTCCTGCATTACCTTCTGGTAATTTAACTGTTAGCTATGGAACATGACCCATTCAGTTCGATAATTCACCTAATTAAACTGCGATTTTCCATGGCAAACCGTTGAATTACCAGAGGGTAAATCCCATTGGATCCCATTAAACCACCATAAATCCCATTAAATCCCATTAGATCCCATTAATTTCCCGTGTCCAAGGCCGGGGCAAGACGGTGCTTTCGGCATTTCTTCGAGTAGCTTTCGTCAGGGAGGCGCGCGCCACCTGGAGTCAGTTCACCCATGGAATCCCATGTCGTTCTCACCAAGATAGCTGGTGAAATCTAGTACCCTCTGGTTATTTATCATAGCCATGGGAAATGGCCCATTTATAGATGGTTTACCTATTAAAAATGGGGATTTTCCATGGCTATGTTAAATAACCAGATGGTAAATGGAGGTTCATACTCCTGACATCTCCTGACTATATGACTTGATAGATTTTGACCCATCTCCAGTTGACTAGTTTCAAGTTGGGATTCAGAATGTTTCAGACTGCGCTAGGCTTTCTCTAAAAATATCGTGCCGTTGAAAACCTCATCTTCCCTTTTTGTAGAAGCGCTGAAGGTGGGCGCTCAATCCCCCATTTCTGGACTTACTCAGTTGGATCTGAATATGAAAACCATGCTCTAAGATGTTCTCCCGGAAAGAGCCCTAGGTTGCCTGAGATCAGTTTACAGTAAGACTTGTGTCCGGTGTGCCGTTGGCATACCCAGTCATTGACCGCAATGCTTGAACACTTGTACAGAAAGTTAGCTATGGTTCATGATTGGATTTAGATTCGATTTGGAACCGAGCACATTAGGGGCGCTTTTCGATTCTTTGCATGGTAATTTGCCTGTATACATTGGGTCATATCCGGGGTAAATGCAAGCAATTATCGCGTACGTAACATGATAAGCGTATTATTGTGTAATTACAATACTATATTCTAGGATGGATTGTGATGGTGGGGTCATATTCTTTCATCCGGAAACGGCCATTCTTCCGGAAATATAATGTGACTTTCGCAAACTTTGGCAAACTCAATGTTTAAATCTTCCGCGGGACCCCTTAGGGGCAACAATGCCTCCTAATGCCTCCTATGAAGACTCAGTCATTACCTGCCAATTATCATAGGTTGCTTTATGATAGCCTTGTAAATATGCAGCTAGCATCATACAATCCCTTCTCAGGACAGATTACTGCTTGTTGGGTACATATTATTTGCAAGGCTTGCGGGCCATCCCGGTCAAAACGAACTTTCACTTTCGCCCGCTCCTTCACGTAGCTTTCGCGCAACTTTTACAAAACTATCCCTATAAGTTATATAATATAAACATTATAAACATGTGTACAATGATGATGCATTATATGAATCATATAGTAATATCAAACTTTTGTCAAACTTTCACGAAATAACATGTTACTTTCGCATTGAAAGGACGTGTCGTATGGCTTCTCCCAGCCTTCCGTGGGACATAGACACAGCCACGATGTCTGGCCTAACGTCACAGGGGCGTGATGCCCAGCATGATGCCCAATGTCTGGGCCCACGATTTAGCTAATTACCCCAAACGAAGGATTTAGATATTTAGTTTCTATATATGATATATATGTTTCTCTAAACTTGGTTTCAATATTCAAAGGTAAAAGATTTTCCAAACAGGGATAAAGATGGATAAAGAATAATGTCAACCCATTCATTATAGCGGCTATTTGGCGGGCATATCATTTCCGTAGCGGATTTTAGCACGGATTTTTGCGGCTACCGCCCTAGTTGATTAAGCAGAGTCTAAAACTCCAGGCTTAACAACAGTGATGGATACCATCTGGTTATTTAACATAGCCATGGAAAATCCACCCATTTTTAATAGGTAAACCATCTATAAATGGGCCATTTCTCATGGCTATGTTAGTCATAACCAGATGGCAAGAGTTCGGCCATTTGGGGATGATTCCCCTCCGATCCTCACCATGGAGAGAAAGAAAGCCATGCCAACTTCTGACTTCACGCTTCACCCAAATGTGCGGACGTGAATCATCTATCAAAGAATGACCAAAGTTGCATCATCTTGTTGAGTGCAAGCCTATATTGTTTGGATATGATCGGAAATGTGCGTGCTTTATGATGCTTTCAATCAGCTCAAGCCTGGGTTCCTTCGTGGTTTTTTGGCGGTCTTTGAAGGTTTTCGGTGCCCCTCTTCTACCCAGAAAAGACAGAAAACCGCTTCCCCTCCGACCAGACCCCTTAGGCGTCTGCTCTGACTCCGAAGGAGCGAGTGGCCTGAATAGATGGTAAGACATGGTAAGCATGTTTGCGATGGAAAATCACATATGTTGGTAAATCATTGAACTACCCTCTGGTTATTTAACATAGCCATGGAAAATCCCCATTTTTTATAGGTAGTAAACCATCTATAAATGGGCCATCTATACCATGGCTATGTTAAATAACCAAAGGGTAAATGAACTGGCCATCTACTGTAAACATAGCTATGTTAAGTTGTCAGAAGGTCACGCTTCAGAGCCCTTCGAAATCTTCGAACTGAGAGCTATCAGGTATCAGCTATGTTTATTTATCAATTTTCAGGGATCATTTGAGTGTCAGACAATGAATCATCGACGGGTATGGTTCGGATCCTGTTTCATATATAGAACTTTGTAGAACTGCATGTTGGATGGTTTTGATTATTTTTGAATGCTAAAATACACGGCAAACCTAGCAAAATCCGTGCCAGTCGAAATCCAGATAGTTCGTAGAAAATTCTTTGCATGGTAAATCGCAAATCCAGATTCTTGAAGGTGTGCCATAATGCGAAAAAACAAAGATGATCAAATTATATATAGGCGTGGTCCTGCTTAGTGTTCATGGGTCAAATCGGTGAAATCCAGTGGGATTCCTGATCCTGGATCCCCAATTTGAGGAAACCTCCATGAAAAAACAATCCTGGAGAGAGCTTATACAGTATATCCCAGCTACAATGGGTCATAACCCTCTCATTCATCATTTACTCACTTCAGTAGTTGTTGTTTTGGTGTTTACCATTAAATTATGATTACACGCAAGTTTTTTTGCGGTGACTGCATACCAATGCTCCATGTACATGGTATATCTACCATGGTTTAATATTGTTTACCTACATTTGGGTGAATTGGTAATCAATGGTAAACAATGTGCTGGGATATTTGCAATGCAATATTTACCATGTGATTAATCAATATTTACTATTAGTATGTATCAACAATTTACCATGTGATTTTTACAAATAATTATGAGTATATTTACCATATTTATTGTATATTACCAAAAATAATATATTACCGTGGTATACCCTTTGGTAAACTAACATGGCTATGGAAAATCACCCATGTTCATAGGTAGATCAGATCAACTATAAACAACCATTTTCAATAGCTATGATAAATTACCAGAGGGTATTATGATCAATTTTCCAGCAAAAAATCAGGGCAATCCACCTGCGGCATCCAAGTACGCGCGGCATCGAAGATAGCGCGACCTGTTCGGCATCTGATTTTTTTTTGGAGCTTGGGATATCATAATAATTATGTTGATATATTATTATACTAATATAATATATCCATATAAGATAATAAAATATAAGAATCATCATCATCCTGATAATGAATACATGATATGATAATCAATACAGGATGGTGTGTCATCAATAATATATTGATAATCATTTCATCAGATATAATCATGATATACAGAAAATAATCATACGTATTGTTATAACAATAATTAATAATCATAAACAACAAACTCAAACAAAGGTGTTTTATTAATTATGATTATTGTTATGATGATTATTTATGATTATGTTGTTATGTTTATAACAATTATAATAATTAAACAACAATCATTAACCATCAGAGTTATCATCATTGTGATGTTTGTCCATCACCATGTTCTCTCAAGGATGAGACGTACGACAAAGGCGCTGGGAAAACGACGTCGTTTTTTCGACAAACATCACAACGGCGACAATTACTGCTGTCATTCTTGTCTTAAGTTGTAAATTGATGATGATGATGATGATGATGATGATGATTCTTATTATCATGTCATGATACAAGCATAATATCAGTTATTCATATGGAAATTATGGTGATGATTCTTATAATTACGTAGTTATATATGTTATGATTATTATGATGATGTCTTGTGGCTATTCTCGTCATTGTCGCCAGGCTCCCTCTGTCTAATCCTCATATTAGTTTGAAAATAGGGTACGTCCGACCAAATCTAATAGTCTACAGCAAAGTTAACAGCATTATGAGGTAAGGTATAGCCACTTAGGGGGGTCTAGTCATGTCTAGTCTCAATTTACAGCCAAATCGAAACATGATATTGTTGGTTCTATATCTCATTATAACCACATCGTATTATATACATAGTGGTTGGTTATAAGTTATAAGCCCCCATTTTGTTTGGTAGATTGGGGGGGCAAGTATCCTCTGATCAAAACAATCCTTATATCAAACCTGCTCGTTGTCCATTACAGGTGTTGACTGCAAGAATCATCATATGAAAGCATAGCTCAAAATTCAATGGATTGGTGAAACAAACAATGGTTTGTACCCCCAAATATAGAGGTGTCCTTCATATTTACCCTGAAAAAAACCAGGGAACATGTAGCTACAAGATCGATGGGAATTAATGGGAATTACCTTCTGGTTAATTATTTACATCTATAGCTATGGAACGTGGCCCATAAGAATAGATGATGTATGATGATGTACAATGTACCTATTAACAATGGTGATTTTCCACTTCGCAAAGCCATAGCCGCTACTCCAAAAGTCCACGGACTTAGCCGCGCCCTTTGCGCTCCCACCTCCCACTCGCTGGGACCATCTGCCAAAAATGCTCATGTCAGTGTGAAGCTCTGCTGATGTGGTCTTAAACTGGAAATCAAAAGGATGCGTTGAAAAATACAGATACCATTACAGTACAACAGGATGTGCATTTTGTCTGTCAGAAAAAATTCTTTTCCGGCATGTTTAAGTACAATATTAATATGCGCTATAATTGTGTATATATATACATATATACTGAGTATGCAGCAGCTAATATCGATGATCCACCAGATTATTTACATCTATTTACAATGCGACATTTAATTAAGGTATTTGTCAACTTGCATGGTTTCAGCCACTATCGGCGTGTGCCGCCGACACCCCGTTGAGCTACACACCATGGGAATCTTCGAAAGTCGACTCTAGTGAACCACTTGATTGATGACCATACCCAAACTGCTTGGTGGTTGACCTACCCCTCTGAAAAATGATGGACTGAATGTCAATGGGAAGGATGACATCCCATATATGAAATGGAAAAATATGGAAAATAAAAAATGTTCCAAACCACCAACCAGCAAATGTGGGCAACTTACTCAAGTTTTGATTATGGCTCATGTGCGGGTCCAAACCTTTGAACGCTGATGGACTCGACAATGACTGTCCACATTGGGATGTTCATGAACTAAATTTCGGACCTACCTTCCAGTAATCGAACTATAGCTGCTGCAAACTCCGCCATCTACGATTTTCCCATTATATAAAACCTCTATCCTCCAATTATATCCAATTATGGTGGATTTCCCACCCAGCCATGTTTGATTCCCAACGAGTATTTGGGGTACAAACTCGTATGAATTCCGTGTTTTCCATCTTCCATCACTGTGACGATCCTGCCAGTCACCACCTCCCCAATTTCCGCAGCATTTTCGACATGAAGTCGTATCCGAAAATGTGCCCAGGGGCAACCCTCCGCCGGCTCAACGAGCGAGACACCGCGGGTTCATGGATTGCACAAAAGTCCTTTCGAGACGTGGGCGTTGGACGAATTGGTGCCTCTAAGATGCCCAGTGATGGGTGCTCCATTCAACTCTCCGCAAGCGGCAAAAACGATACGGCGCTTGGATCATGTTGGAAATGAAGGAACTCAAAGAACACATGGGAAAACAATGGAAAACACAAGGAAGAAAATCAGGAAATTACCGAAAAACTTGATCGAACCCGCGAACCCAAATGCACATCACATCCTTGAAAAACAACTAATTGCAACATATTCCAACAGTATTGTGCTCGTTCCTCTGTTACCACACCATTGTAGACTTTGGAGTGTGGAGTGGGAAGTGTAGCATGTGGAGTGAGTGTAAAGCGTTGAGTTTGGAGTGTAAAGTGCGAAGTGTGAAGAAAGTCTGACGGTTGCGGAGACACAGATAAACAACCATTCATTACGCATTCAGAAAAACATGTGTCAACTTTAACTGTTAAAGCTTCAAAAATCAACACGTCTACGGTGACTGCAACAGTTTCAAGAACGACAAACATGGCCGCTGTAAATGGTGGAGAGATGCATGGGCTTGCCGGCACTAAGGCTGTGGCTTCTATGCAAGCTAAAATGCATGCAACTTTCAAGCAGCCGGACACTGCTCTACAACCGCCGGCCCAACTAGGCAGTCCTCGTCGGCTTATGTCCATTGAGATCATCATGCCATTTCTAGAGATGCAAACAGATAAGCATAATTGAAACCACAAACTCAGTATCACTTCGAGCTTCAAAGATTTTACAGCATCTACTACAGGCATATAGTAATATATATAGTATATTAGATAGTATGTGTATTGCTAATTGCTATAGCTTCCCTTTTCTTGCGTGTTTATGTTGGCTTTCGGAACCGGCCGCGGCAGAGACAGAAGCCCGGTCTGAACTTGTTGTGAAAAGCGCCGAGCCAAACAAGCCTTCTGCCTGTCGCTCAAAAAGCCCATACAGGTGATGCTGAGGATTATGATGATTCTGATTTCGATGATAAATATGACGGTTAATGATTATTAGTGATTATTGATTATTATTAATGATTATTAAATGATTATTAAATACAGTGATTATTGGGATTATGGATTGTTGTGGTTATCATGATCAGATTGGTGCATTGGTAGCTTCCGCCACATTTTGCTTGCTCGAGCCCCTGCAAGGAAGAAGTTCCAGATCCAGCATATCATCAGTACTGGCCAACAAAAAAAAAGGCTATTAGGTGGTTCATCGCTGGGATGATTTGAGGGAACCTTTACAGGAAACGGTGCCAGCTGCTGAATGTGGAGCTTCACCCGCAATGTCATAAACCTAGCCATTGGGGATGATTTTCTAAACCCATTTATGGCAATATGAGGATGGTTTCTGGCATTGGGTGTTCCACACTACTTGGGTTACTATGCTTAACGTTTGGGTTTCCGAGGGATATAACGAACAAGTCAATGGGGTTTACACACCAACAAACATCACTGGGGGGCCTCACTTACAGTGGATTTGAAATGATTTGAAATCTGGTTTGGCTTGGTCTTGAATCATCAATGATCACAGCACACTGGTCCGGAATGCGTGCAAAGGAGTCGCGTCGATTCTGCGACCGCCCCAGAGTTATTATTTGAAATTGACCAGGCAACTCCGTCCCAGTGCGTTTGCGCAGGGACAGAACGTCAAAATGGGCTCCAACCGTGAACGCGAGCTTTGGGGTCAAAAGACGGCTGGATTTCCTTCTGGATCCTTCTGGTCATTTCCACCGAAACTGCCCAGTGCCCGGCCGGAAGGAAGCCCCCTAGGTGCGAAGGCCATGGAAAATATACAGAATCACTCTCACACCAAAGTATTGGACAAAACTCCTCAGATATTGCGGTCCTGGCGAGAATGGAACAGAAACGACCGGGGCACAACAGCGAAAGTCTGGGTCCCCCAAAAGCTTTAGTGCAATTAGCGTCCAATAACAAATGATTCTGAGTGAGATTCTGCAAACTGAAGCAGTATGGACCCGGGATGACTAAAATGCATTTAAATGATGTAAAGTAAGACCCATATATGTTTTGGACATCTTCAGCACTTTAAACACCGAAACAAGTTTAAAAATAAAAATCAAGCTTCACGGCACGACAGAAACTCACCATCAAGTGCACAATGTGGGCCACCATAGTTAGCTAACAGCTAACTTACTTTATAAATACCTAAAGAACCCAAAACTGATAAATTTGTAGATGTTGAGTTGAGACATCATCTTTCTGGTACTCAAATGGGGAAACATCGTATTTTATGAAAACATCGTATTTTTACCCTCATCAGGAAACAATGGAACATTCTTTGGAAATTCTATA
>Ga0126342_10001587_pt1 | contig 32565 bp, 28 predicted proteins | sample Cyp1metagenome_FD_92528 | JGI IMG/M metagenome (GOLD analysis project Ga0126342, IMG submission 92528) | Coral microbial communities from Lord Howe Island, Old Settlement Bay, Australia - Cyphastrea 1 metagenome | ecosystem: Host-associated > Invertebrates > Cnidaria > Coral ...
AACATACATTACATACATTACATACATTACATACATAACATACATAACATACATAACATACATAACATACATAACATACATAACATACATACATAACATACATACATACATACATACATACATACATACATACATACATACATACATTACATACATACATACATTACATACATACATACATACATTACATACATACATACATTACATACATACATACATACATTACATACATTACATACATTGCATACATTACATTACATTACATTACATTACATTACATTACATTACATTACATTACATACATTAATACATACATACATACATTTTATTACATTACATTACATTAAATTACATTACATACATACATACACACGTACGTATGTGGGTATGTGTGTATGTGTGTATGTATGTATGTCTGTCTGTCTGTCTATCTGTCTGCCTGCCTGCCTGCCTGGCTGTCTGTCTGTCTGTATCTGTGTCTGTATCTGTATCTGTATCAGTATCAGTATCAGTATCAGTATATATATATGTCTATGTGCATATGTGTATACGAGTGTACATATGTGTACACATGTGTACATATGTAGATATATATATATATATGTATATATATATATATGTGTAATGTATATAATATATGCGTGTATATATATATATATATATGTATATCTATGCATATACATGTGTATATGTGTGTGTACATATGTTTAAGTGCATAGATAGATGCATCGATGTATATATGTGTATATGTATATTATACTATGTATGTGAGTGTCTTTGTATGTATGTAGTCATGTATGTATGTATATTTACATTTATGAATATGTACATCTATGTATATGTGCAAAGGCATATATGATCATATATGTATATTATTGTATATGTATAATGATGTATTCGGTATATGACGTATATGTGTTTCTTCTCGAACTCTCTGAAAAAAAGGTAGCATTTTTTATGATTTACCACCATCTCAGCATATATTCATCACAGAAAGCAGTTCGTTGTCAGCAAGGTTACATGCCCACCGTTTAAGGGGGGGTGGGGGGTAGGCCACCTCAGAATTAAGTACAATTAAATATATAATATATTATGTAGTAATATGATATAATATGATATAAAATGTGATATATTATATGATATAATATGTACGCGCCATCACAATCGATCACATGTATTCAAATACTATTTGAATATCATAGCATATCGGAATAAGACACAATACAATGTATCCCCTGTGCGCCGCAAATTCTTCGGAAATATTGTGTATGATCACCCGCCCCCTCTGTTAAGATACCTAAGTACAACAAATACACATCAATGAAATCTGGATTGACAGAATGCGAAACAGGGATTGGGCCCAACTGAAATTAGGATTGACATGGTTTGACACAACCAAAAATATATATATATATACATTATAATAGATTATGCACAATAATAAACAATCAAAAAGGGAATTAAAACCACAAAACTTTGCCAAGTTCATCCTGCACATTTAAGGGATAGTTCATCAGCGCGGTGGAGTCTCACATCCAATAAATGGTCTCAATTATTTAATGACTTAAGGGGGGGAGTATAAGGTTAATTTTTGGGCAACAAATCATAAACCAGTTTCGAAAAATCACCATTTTTATAGGTTGTAAAAACCATTCGCAGTCATGGGTAGTTTATGACATTGTTTGAACCACATTACTCTGAAACTCTTCTTTTCAAGCACTATTTCCGTAGCTGGTTGGTGGTTTCAACCCCCCGGAAAAATATGAGTTCGTCAGATTGGATTGGATCATCATCCCGACTACTGGATCATCATCATCAACCACTCTGAAAAATCATGGAGTTCGTCACTTGGGATGATGACATTCCCAATATATGGAAAAATAAGATCCATGTATGGTATATACGCTAACATTGGGGGTATATTGATGGTAAATGTTACCATATATAGCATACATGGATCCTATGGGTATGGAAAAATCAAAGCCATGTTCCACACCACCAACCAGGTAGAAACTCTTCGTGGCAACCCTCGGTCCAATAGGAAGACCCTCCACCGTTGCAGCGGAGACACTACAGTTCGACTTGCAACGCGTCCCAGTTCGTCCCGGGAAAAACCGGGACCACGAGAGCGGCTGGTGGTCCCCACCTCCGTTGTTGTGACGTAGGGCCAGGCGAATTTCATGCATGAAATCTATGCCTCAGGTTGAGCTGAGAGCTGAATGTCTTGTCTTTCTGTGATACTTCCATCTGAACTGGAGTCTGGGTTCAACCAATCGAAACCTTTGGAAGTTGGAATCGTTAACTTGGGGGCAAAGGTGTAGTCAAAATGGACCTTGAAACCGCCAGGGTTGCCAGTTGCCACTACTTGGGGTTGTCTCAAATTTGACTGCCCTATGAAAATAACCCTCTGGTAATCAAAGATGGCAGTTAAAAATCATTCATATGATCGAATTTTCGCTAGAAATGGAGATGTCTAGCTGGGAAAATCATCTAAAGAAATTGTGGGGATTTTCCATTGATGAAACCGGAGGTAACCCTTGAGGCGTATTCCCCAGGTATTGAGACTGAGGCAAACCCATGTCCCCCCGATAAGTGACCCCCCAATTTGGTTGGAGGCGATCCTGTAACTGTTCCCATCGGAATATTCCCATCCCATTGACTAAACAATACCCCCCAAGACTGGTCCCCCAAAGTCATGGGACATCTCCGGCGAGGGTATCCCAATCCGCGTAGGTTAAGAGGGCCTTCACAAAACTCTTGGGGAAGGGGAAAAACACCGGGATTGTTTTTGGGGCTTCCTAGCAGTAAAACAATGGTTGGAACCAGTGGATGTTCAATCGATGATTTTTTCCGGATAATTACTGGATGGTTAATGGATGCTTCATGGATGGTTCATGGATGCTGAATGGACGTCTAATGGATGGTTAGTGGATGTTAATTCATGTCTAATGGATAGTCAATGGATGGTTAAGAAAAGAAGGATTTGTATATGACGAGAGAGGGTTATTACGTGGTCAATGAATGGTCAATGGCAAACCATCTATACATAACAATGGTGTATATTCATGGTTATAGTTATAGTCAACCATTACATATTATATCCGATTAGATATTGATGATTATCCATGATAGTTTAACCATTAAAGATACATCTGGTAAATGGTTCCAATATGATCAATATGGGGATGTCAAGTTACCTATTTTTATCTATTTTTAGCATATCTCACCATAGTTGTTTTCCCCAAACCATCCATTTTTCGCAGCTACGAACTCCCAACTTCGGTACCTTCCGGGGCGATCCGGGCAGCCGAAAAGGACGTCTGAAGGAATTTTAGGAGATGGAAACTTGGGATTATTTTGGTCATCATCCATTCATAGATGAAAAACCATGGTTGATACTGGATGGTTAATGATGAATAGATGGTGGTTGGATGCATGGAATGGATGGAAAGAATGGATGGTGAATATAGATTCAATAGATGGTGAATGAATGATTAATGGTGAATGGATGAACGGACGTTTGGTCAATGGATGATTGGTCAATGGATGATTGATGGATGATATACCCTCTGGTAAACTAACATAGCTATTGAAAATTGCCATAGAAATAGTGGATTTACGCATTGAAAATGGTGGATCTTCCATAGTTATGTAAACGTTTACCAGAGGGTAAGCCAACAATATCGGGTAGCCTCCGGTAATGAAACGTGGCTGGGAAATTCATCGAACTAAATGGACTGGTCAATGGTGGGTGTTCCAGTAAGCCAGCCATGTTGGGATTCGGTATTCATTGTAAGTCCAGAAGATGAACGTTTAGCTATACTATCATACTACAGTATTATAGCTTATTATTACCATACTATCCAGAATTTGCTAAAATCATACTATCATAATTAGTAAGATACCAAATTGGTAATAATATTGTTGGGTCAAAACCTATTATTAATTATTACCATACTATCTCGGAAAAAACAACATCCATCTACAGCTTAGCCATCCGGGTGCCTCGTTATAAATCATGGGATGGAATGAGGGAATGTATCCCCGTTGTCCAGGTGAAATTGCTGTAATTCACAAAACTGAAACATCTCTGGGATGATTTCCTCTATTAATGAACCCTGACTCCTTGTGAAGTCGCGAAAATTTGCGAGTCGATTCGTGTTCACAGGGATTTCTGGTGCAGTTATCCCATGTCAATTGGTCCATTGAGGAGCATCTCTCAACAAATCAGAATTCGGACCACGGAGTAGATTTTTTTGGTTTGTCTGAAAATAGGCTACCCCAAAATCATCCAAAATCCAATGTTTTTTTCGTCATATTCTCCATTGTTCAGTAGCTATCTGGGTGTATACCCCATTTTCAGACACCCATATTTGCTATACAGTATAGATAAGTTCCGGCAAGGGAAACAGCGCGGGGAAACGTCACCCCCAAAGCTAAGCAGCAAGCATGCTTCTGAAAGCACAAACAAACACGGCTAATTATTGTGTGTCTACGGACATCATCTTAGCTTATCTTTTACTTGATATAGTCATATCATAGCGTACATCTTGTAACGAATTTGTAACACATGTTCACCTGTTTTTTCACGAGATTCTATAGCCATCACCATCACCCAAACAAATGGTGTCCCCGCACCATGGCCCGTCGGCCTAAATGACGCTTGGTGATTCGGCCGATCTCGACTGGTTCCCCCAAGTCACCAGCAAGCGGGTCGCATTGCCTGGGGGAACGCCACGCTTCAGCCAGAACGCCAGTTGAACTCTATGATTTGCATGCAAGACTTGTATAAATATGTAGATAAGAAAGATAGAAAGATAGATAGGTTAGATTATATAGATTAGATTAGATTAAGATTAGATAAGATCAGATCAGATTAGATCAGATTAGATTAGATCGATAGATGGATAGATGGATAGATGGATAGATGGATAGATGGATAGTTGGATAGATGGATAGATGGATGGATAGATAGGATAGATAGGATACATAGGATAGATAGGATCGATAGGATCGATAGGATGGATAGGATAGATAGGATAGATAGGATAGATAGGATAGATAGGATAGATAGGATAGATAGGATAGATCGGATAGATCGGATAGATCGGATAGATCGGATAGATAGGATAGATCGGATAGATCGGATAGATCGGATAGATAGGATAGATAGGATAGATAGGATAGATAGGATAGATAGGAAAGATAGGATAGATAGGATAGATAGGAAAGATAGGATAGATCGGATGGGTAGGAATAGCATGGATAGGATGGATAGGATGGATAGGATGGATAGGACGGATAGGACGGATAGGACAGATAGGACGGATAGATGGATAGATGGATGGATGGATGGATGCATGGATGGATGGATGGATGGATAGATAGATAGTTAGATTAGATTAGATTAGATTAGATTAGATTAGATTAGATAGATAGATACGACAGGATAGGGTAGGATAGGACAGGATAGGATAGGAAAGGATAAGATAGATTAGATAGATAGGATAGATTAGATAAAGAGCATAGACAGGATAGATTAGATAGATCAGAAAAAATAGATAGATAGGATAGATTAGATAGATGAGATAGATTAGATAGATTAGATATATAGATTAGATGGATTAGATGGATTAGATAGATTAGATAGATTAGATATATTAGACAGATTAGGTTAGATAGATTAGATTAGATAGGTTTCATAGGTTGGATAGGTTAGATCGGTTAGATAGCTTAGATAGCTTAGATAGCTCAGATAGGTTAGATAGATTAGATAGGATAGATAGGATAGATAGGATAGATAGGATAGATCGGATAGATCGGATAGATCGGATAGATCAGATAGATAGGATAGATTGGATAGATAGGATAGATAGGATAGATAGGATAGATAGGTAGGTAGATAGATAGAGAGAGATCGACAGACAGACAGACAGATAGATAGACAGACAGACAGACATATAGACACAGACAGACAGACAGACAGACAGACAGACAGATAGATAGATACAGACAGACAGACAGATAGATAGATAGATAGATATCATAGAGTTATGATGAAATATGATGAATTATGTACATGCTTTCACCCTAAAGCTATGTTTGCAACAGGTCCATCAACAAGTCATTGCTACGGCACCGCTCCATATGTTGGTGAAGATTGATTGTTTTCCTTGCCATAACACACCCAGATTGGATATATCCCATGCACATTCCTATCGCATTAAATGCCAATGTTTAATGGTTATGTAAACCACCAATGAACCCAACCACAAACCACTATGGTTGGTGATAAATAAATGTAAATCCCCACGTTGTTCCGATTTAAACCAGAAACATCCAAGAAAATCTCCATTTTTTCTGCTTAAATATCCCATAAGTGGTCTTTGTCGCAAGGTGCTGATGTTGGCGTTGTTGTTCTTCGTGGCATTTGTTTCATGTGGCCCGTCAAAGGTCCCTGCCGGGAAGTACGGGTAAAACCTGCGGAGACTTCGACAGCAAGGTTGGGCAAAATCTCTAGAGATGAACATATCAGCGAACTATATGTAGAAAATGTGGCCAAGATATGGGAAAAATGATGGTGAAAGATCAAATTATGGCATTAATAGGGAAATAAGAAGGGATGATATATATATATTCCATAATACAACAGTTTGCAAACTGGAAAACCACGATCGAACTATAAGTTCGATAGATCAGCGAAGTATTTCTGGGCCATGGCTTCTACAGCAAACTGCAGCAAATTACCAAAAAGTACAGAATGGAAATATACCTGAGCTTTCAGCATTTTTTTTAAGCAATCTACATGGCAATAGATTTGGACATGTGTTTTCGAAGATCCTTTGGTTTTTTAATGCAGCGAACTGGAAAGTCACCATATTCTAGTTCGGTGGTCATACATCATCTATTTCTATCGGCCATGGCTTTCAGCAAAGTGTTAAATAACCATAGGTACCCTCTGGTTATGTCGAAATAGCTATTGAAAATGGCCATAGAAATAGTGGATTTACCATTGAAAATGGTGCATCTTTCCATAGTTATGTTAGTTTACCAGAGGGTATATTCCTCCGGGCCAGTCTTGAGGATAGCATCCCAAACGGTTTACGAGCTGGGCTATATCAGTTATGTTGGTTTCTAAAAGCCCATTAACTATCGATATATCTGCCATATTCTATAGTTTATATCTGGGTATCTATATTCAGCGTAACCATTCACCCAGTGATATAACTGGTATCTATCGATATATTATATGGCATCATTGTATTCTACCCTCCGGTAATTTAACATAGCTATTGAAAATGGTGATTTATAGTTAATTTACCCATTAAAAATGGTGATTTTCCAGTTCGTTATGTTAGTTTACCAGAGGGTATTCAGCATAGTTCAACCATTTTTCAACCAACTTAGCCAGAGAGTGACCTCGCACACGCACCAAGCAGCTTTCCCACATTGAAGTCACAAGCTGGGTCGTCCAGAACCGGCTGATCCGGATACTTCCTGGATCCGCCGTAGGATTGGGGATGTCTTTATGAAACATGGCGATCTTTATGACAAACACGGGGACACTGTGACAAACACCTCGCAAAATCTTGAGATATATCATGATCTATGTGATATTTCTCAGAATTCCATGGACACTGCCAGTGAAAATAGGGATATTACTATCCCTGATATCAACACAAATTGGAGCATCTTGCTACATCTCTCAATGATTCAATGATCAACAGCCCAGGGTCTTCGAACTGAAAATCCAGGGTTGACATTAGCCATGGAGAAGGGTATCCCATTATTGTTGAGGTCAAACCTAAATAGCTATATATATAGTGTATATATATATAATTATATAATGTATAATATCTATATATAATATATATAATATATAATACATATATTAATACATACATATCAATAACCTTGATTATCTTCAGTGACTTGGGCTTTACCGCTTTACCCCCAGAATAAAAACCGTTCCCTCTTGGGCTATGTTTGACAGGCTGAGCTTCTCTGCAAACATCTTCTTCACCTTCTCTACACGCTTCTGACACGCCTTCGGATCATGGATGCTGTCCTCAGAGGCTGAGTTCAAAGACGGCCCAGTTGGGGTTCACGGCCCCAGCTCAACAAGTGCATGAAATCGAAACTTCTGCAAGGTTTCAGCCACCACAAAAACACACTTCCATCTGGAGGTTTCCGAATTAAGTCATGGGCTTGCCCCAGTTATCAGTCGTCATAGATGACCATGACTTTAAACATTCAAACCCATTTGAGTGACGCCTGAGGATTCCCCATGACAGAAACCCCCATGGCCACCCCCAATGGCCATTCTCCGCCATGGTGCCCAGAAGTGCAGTTTCTTTCCTTTGTCGTTTTTCCGGCTATATTCTCTGCCTCCACCTGGCTGTGTTTCGTTGACACGGAGTTCCTCCAAAGACAATAAAGCTCGCCGTTGCAGTTGCCCTGGAAAAAAACAGAAAGATCCCTAGATGTCCCTAGGAAATCATGGTTTTCAATGGAAGATTCTCCATAGATTTAAAGAGGACATCAATTCTTCCAAACCATACTGGAAATTTACCCTCCGGTAATTTAACATAGCTATTGAAAATGGCCATTTATAGTGAGTTTTCCCATTAAAAATGGTGATTTTCCATAGTTTTCTGTTAGTTTACCAGAGGGTACTGTCAATTCAAAGCATACTGTCCAACCATACTCGGCCAGGCCGGCAGGCCCCAGCCTTCGACGAGGTCCTCTAAGCTGGTGATGTTTTCAATGTCACCTGAGACGATGAGAAGCGATCGAAAATGATAGAGAACATGGTGATGGTAACGAATATCATTCAATTTATTATAAGTATATAATCTATTGAGTGTTATTACAAGTATATAATCGATATAACACCTATAATCTATTATAAATCACCATTAAACTATGAATTTACCCTCTGGTAAAACAACAGTTTGCTGTTGCAAATGGCACCTGGAAATAGTTGATTTACCTATTAAAGATGGTAATTTTCCAGTTCGCAAACTGTAAGCGTTTAGCAGTGCCACCTGGAACATCCCGACGGAAAAGTTGGTGTTCCCTCTATGCAGTGTGTGTGTGTGTGTGTTGGCTGGTTGACTGGGATTCTTGCAATGGGGAACATTTGATTGCATATCATGTGCATGCATGCATGCATGCATGCATGCATGCATGGATGGATGGATGGATGGATGGATGTATGTCTGTCTGTCTGTCTGTCTGTCTGTATGTATGTATGTATGTATGTATGTATGTACGTATGATTATATATGTATGTATATACGTATGATTATATATGTATGTATATACGTATGATTAAAAAGGTATGTATATACGTATGATTATATATGTATGATTATATATGTATGATTATATATGTATGATTATATATGTATATACCTATGATTATATATATATATATATTTGTATATACGTATGATTATATATTATGTATGTATATACGTAGGATTATATGTGTATGTAGGAACAATAGAAATTATCAAATTAAGATAAATGCTACTGATAACATAGAGCAGGTGATCAAAATCATCATTCCTAAACCTCTCTGTCAACTACCTGGGGCAGCCACTTCACCCTGACAAATGACCTTGCGTCGAAGTTCCAAATCATATGATATCACATGCTATGTCATGTAGTGGCCCCTATATAAATACATCCGACACGATTTATTTTGCCATTTCCATGATGTGGTTGGGAAACTCTTAGTAGCTCCTTGGCTCTCCCTTTGATAAAGAAAATAGATACCCATAGCCCCAAGCCGCTCCCCCCTAAACACTGGAAATACATGGCGAAGCAAAAACACGGGAGGGAAAATCTTTGGCTCTTGAAATGGGGTACATATACCACCAATGATCGACATTTCATAGGGAAAATGATGATTACACATTCATATGTTTGGGCTATGTTCAAACAAACCCAGAGGTGTTTCTCATGAAGTGATTCGATTCCCAGGTCTTTTTTCCCATGATATCTCCATTGTGTCCCCTCCTGTGACCTCCCATCTCTCCAACGAAACAAACGCAGCGTGCGCGCGTCTGGATCAAAGAAACTGATCCTCAGTTCACCGACCTTCTGATAGGTATAGGTACAGGTCCATTCACCTGGCCAATGTGGCCAATGCGTCAAAAACGTTTGTTGGTTGATGTAATAACCCAATAACCCAATAAACTATTATATACATATATATATATATATATAGATATATCAAAGGCCGCATAGCCTAGTTGTAGATAGTTATAGTTATCTTGGTTTAGTCTCACCCTATGAACTAGTTCGATCGATAGATATATATATATATATACTGTGTATATATATATATGGGTCAAAACCCACCCTCGGTGAACGCCAAAATAGTTGGTCAATGGATTTCATCCAGAACAATGGCGAATACCTAAGGATCATCCAAGGCAATCATGTGAGGAAATTCCATGTAAAGATCCTCAAACCGAAGAAAAATACACTCTGAAAATCAAATTTTGAAAAGAATATGGGGGGTCCCAAAATTGGGGTACCCCAATAGCTGGATGGTTTATAAGGGAAAATCCATCTAAAAATGGATGATAACTAGGGGTACTCCAACTGTTAGGAAACAACCATTGATCATAAGTTTCCCATTAAAAGTGTCATTTTGGTGGCGAATTTCACCATTTTCAGACCCAAAATCATATCAAGTTGGTTATACATCCCATGAACCATCCCCATGATATTCCTGTATTATGGTTGGTCTACCTCCATGTTTGGTTGTGTGGTATATGCCACCCTAGTTTTGCCAGCCTGTGTGCTATTCTGAGCCACTGGAGGACTGCTTCTTGGTTTATGTTCACCCAGTGGTTCGGACAGGAAAATAGTCAAACTATAATTTAAATCGAACAGCAAAATAGTTAGTTAATAGTTTTAGAGTTACAGCTATGATAGTTAGAACGGGAAAATCAATCATACTTATACAATCTTATACAATGATAGTCATAGTTTCTAACCATCTAAAATTAGACCAGATCTAAATGGAGGACAGCTGGGAGGTCTACAGCTGGGAAATTCATTGAACTAAATGGTACCAGTAGATAGATTGTCCAAGCAGGGCATGTTTGGTTGCCGGATAGTATGTTCCATTCAACCAGGAACATCCAGGAAGCATCGATTTTTCCAAAGACCAACAGAAACCTATCGAACTTGGCCCCACATCTGGACCCATGTTCAACCCGCTATGATTTAATGTCCCGGATTAATAACCCCCAAACGGCTGTTTAATTGGGGTACCATTTCAGTAGCCATTTATTATCAGTATTGGGGGAACCACCACAATTAATCAGGGTTTAAATCCGGGGTTGACATTAAATCTTTAGCTATCAATTTGAAGCACCAAAGATGACGAAGATTGTCATGTTCCATGGATCCGGACATTCCAAATTCCCTCCCATGAAAATGGCATAATTCGTCATCATATGTCACCATAAATGGGGATGATTCCCCACATATAAGCCATCAAACATATGGAGAAAAAAAGGGGAATGATAGGTTGGAACCAACCAGAACCAATCATAAACGCGAATGTCATAGGAAAACCAACCATCATTCCAGGCTGCACCTGTCGGTACGACGCCCAGAGGACAAGCTCCACTGGGCTCGTTCTTGGCACAATCTCCTGACGAAATGGGAAATTTCACCACAGACATGGTGATTTCATTGGAAGAGATGCTGGTTGAAGCATCCAGTAGTTGGGATTTACAGAGGGTACCAAGAAAATCACGGATTCAAACTACCAATGAGGCTATGAATCATCAATCATTGCTGAAAATGGAGAAATTAGATGAAATTAGCCCCAGCGGACACATGTCCCTTGAGTAGATAAGATGTCCTCATTGCAGGATTTTCCGCCCTTCCAGATGATCCAGTTCGACATGTTACTCTAAGATGGGTATGGGCGGTCAAAAGTTGTCACACCAATTCATAGCTGGGACTCATGGATGTCCATCCCCCAAATATAGGATTTCATAGATCACCTGATCATACCTGATCCATAATATGGATAAATATGGTATGATGTATGTCTATTTCAGATGGTATTTCATAGATCACTTAGGATTAGGATCCATCCCCATATTCTTTTGAAATAATGACGGTGTCCAACGTCATTTCCACGGTGTGAAACAACGTGATCGTCCCTCCACAGATCCCTTCGATCATTTCGAGCCATCTGATATTCAACGACGAAACAGAAACAGAGCGACACAACTGCGAATGAGAAATAAGAGGAAATTTGTGGAGATCACTGAGTTCTTTTCCAAACTCGCAGCCAGTTGGAAAGTCCCAACTTTTCAAAAGGTGAGCATCAAAAAGGTCACCTCTTGGACTGTGCTGGCGGCTGGTTTCTCCGTCAGCTACAGCGCACCACCTTGGGCTTCCCCTCATGCGGCCCTGAGAACCTTGCAGATCCCAGAGCTAGAAAGGTGTAAGGAATCCCCGAAACCACCAACTTTGGGTGATTTGTTTCCGATATGTTTAAAAAAAAGGTTCAGAGGATGTTCTTCGGACATTTCAACCAAACAATCTCAGAAATCCAAGAAATCTCCGTGAATTTCTCCAAGTTTCTATCCAATTTTTCTCTGAAAGTCTCTGAAGATTCCATGCAAATTCCATTGACATCCTCCAGAAATCTCAGAAAATCCATGCCAAAATCCTCAGATCTCCATCTCTGATGGCTTCGGTTTCACTGCCACCAGCTGCGTGGACTCCCCTCCTTCGCCCCAGAACGCCTCCGCATGGCCCGGGTGCCGGGCTTGCTGCGCCAGCAGCACCTGGAACCCCGCCTCCTGGCCCGTTGCGGAGATCAATGGACAGTGTGAATGGGAAAATCCATCGATTCATGGATGGTTACCCTCTGGTAGACTAACAGTTTGCGAACTGGAAAATCATCACTTTTAATAGGTAAATCAACATCAATCAACTATTTCTGTGGGCCATTTTCAATAGCTATGTAAAATTGCCAGAGAGTAATGGATGGTTAATGGTTGATAGTGGTTCGTGGAGGAGGGTGAATAATTCTGGGTAAATTATAATATTTCACTAACCTGAATTGTTGGGCCATTTGGGGATGATTTCCAATACTAACCATTATTCCAGTGAGGTCGCAGTGGGGTCGTTATAATTTACCCAGATAATTCCGTGAACCCCCATTCCATTTGATGGTTCCCAAGATAGTGGTCCGTTCATTTTATGCTTCCAACTTGGTTGGTTCTATGCCAATGTTGGGCGATTTAGATTCATAATAAACCATCCCCAAGGTGGAACCATAAATTAGAACCATCCATCATAAACCATCCTATGCCATATTAATCCATATTCTACACTTAATGTGGTATATGGGGTACACCAAACACCATCCATAATGAAAACCATCCCCAATTTTCCTCAGCATAGATGGGTGGTGTAAACCAACCCTCCGAAAAATTCCAGGTCAACCACAGACCTCGAAACCTCGGGCAAGGTTTATAAATAGGCACCCCCCAAGGTTTATGGATGGTTTCTCAACCCCATCAACTATAGAAATATATCTACCATATTTTCTACACTATATTCAACTATAGAAATATATCATATATCTACCATATTCTATACTATATCTACAGCTATGTTAGTTTATAAACCCCATTCACATCCATTTTTAAACAACCCCAGCAACTATAGACTATATAGCTACCCCAGTTACTATCAACTAAATAGTTACCCCCAGCTCAGTCAACCTAAAGGTCACCCAAAACCAATTTGCCTCACATGCTGCCGGCCAGACCTCGGCTGCCCGACGCAACTGCTCAGCAGTGGCACAGTGATGATAGGCACAGAAGCACTTCATGGCCTCTGCGTCCAAATGTACCTGGTGGAAAAAATCAGAAATGAAGAAATGGAGGAGCTCAACGAATTTCAAGAACTTTTCATGGGACAAATAAGGGAAAGATATGGAAAGAATGGTGGCGAAACATCAAATCCACGGAATCTACCATGGGAAAAAATCATGGGATTTAGATGTATTTGGACTTCGGTAAGGACAAGCAGTTTGCGAACTGGAAAATCACAATTTCTAAAGATGTTTATATAGGAAAACCATCGAACTACATGGGCCCTTTTCCAGCTGCCTTGAAGTTGCCAGAGTATCTTATTCTTTTGCCAGCCAACAAGGCGAGGGAAGAAAACAATGACGTTTTTTCTGTTACCTTGACTGTAAACATCTCCAACAAATTGAAGTTGAACATCCAACAGTGGGAGTGAAGCAACAAGAATGGGGTGACTCCAGAACTGACTAGCTTCAATAGAGATCATGCTACTCAACCTGGAATCTCAACCAACCAGCAATGCAGATTTCACACCAATAATCTCCAAAACTTGGCTCAATTCTCAAAACATCAAACAATCCGCCCCAAAAACCCAAAACTTTCCAAAACTCAGAAAGCGCCTCCCGAAAAATGCACTAGAATCACCTGGTTTCCTCAAAATATCTCCAAATCTCTCCACTTTTTCAAAGAGACCAAGTTGCTGGTGCCTTCAACTCCTCCAACAGTTCCTTCAAGCGAAATCCTTCGCCAGGCCATCGCTTCCCTTCCCCTCTGCGTTCCTCGAAGACGTGACGCATGTGTTTTCCCACGGGGCAGGCGCCCCCCGAGAAGTTGGCGTTGGGGGAAAACATGGTGATGCACAACGTGCCCCCGGGCGCCAGCAGATCTATCATGGCCATCAGGGTCTTCTCGATGCTGCTTCCAGGCCTCAAGAATCGAGGTTTTTGGATCCTACTTTCGAAGTGATTTTTCAGTGGCAACTGGGGCTAGTTCACCATGCTTCACAATAGATGGTATAACCATGGATACCCTCTCGGTACCACAACTGACTTATGAAGCCACCAGGTCCACCCTGGACTCGATGGGACCCCGTTCCGAAGTGGTAATCCAACATGGTGCCAATAATCCACAATGACCATCCATTTCTTCAACTAAAGGTTGGGATTTCTTGTTGGCAGATAAGATGTCCAGAGGGATTCAAAGGCTACTGGTTGTGGATGGAAACATTTAAGTCTCTAGGCAGTATTGCATGCGAGCCCTTCAGAGACAAATTGTGGTTACAACATGTTACAACCCGAAAAGAAAAAAACGCGTTCTATCATCTTAAAGTCAAGATGATATGTATATACATATACAATCATATATAATCATATATTATATATATATAGTAATATGCAAACAGAATATGTGTTCCTGCGACCCCAAGCGACCAAACATGAATCCTGAAGTTTTCCCAAACAACCTTTCGGTTTCGCGCGGAATCTTCAGTAGAAATGATTTGGGTGTGTCTGAAAATAGGCTCTGCCCCCAAAGGGCTATTTTAATATACGGAAAATGATGAATAATCCCAAAGACTTTTGGAAGGTACCCTCCTATAAACTGACATAGATGTGGAAAACCCACCATGAAATGGTCATGTTCCAAACAAAAAACCATTGGTCTCCACATCTTGTACCCCTAGCGGCTACACCATGGCCACTCCTTACCGAAGCGCAGTTGGTGGAGCACTTCCGACAGCAAAATGCCCGAGAAACCGCCCACGTCCGACGCCACCGCGGCCTGCTGGCTCCGGGATCATCGCTCCAAAAAAGGTGAAATCGCGGCCGCTACGGATGATACCCCCAAGGTTAAGATAGATGATAGAAGTGGGTCAAAATCCTACAAAAATAACTCATGAATAAGTGTATTTAAGTGATAATTCTCCATCTGTTTTTGATTTTTTTGGGGGTTGCAACCCGAGAATTTACAAAAAGCAGATTTCGTCAGCAGTTACTGGGGTGATCCTTTGGTGAGAATCCTGCAGCGAAACCCCACCAGCCATGGTTTAAATACATCGTCTGTTGGGGCTGCGTGCACCAATTTTGATGGATTTGGAGATGGATGAGATGGTATTTTGTTTCATGCTGCGCTGAAAATTATATGTGTGTTGGCTGAAAATATGGCACCTCAGCAACGGCAACTGTCTCAGTGACGGGACGCACTGGGGATGACAAGTTAGGACATCCAGTTCCTGGGGTGTCCAGCTGAGGGTTGCTACAAACTCACGGCTCCGAGTGAAATAGCCCTGTACAGCTTTAAACAAGTCAATTACCCCCCTGGTAATCAGAGCTGACTTACTGGAAAATCCTCTAGTTCGATGATGTTTCCATTAAGAATTGCCAATTTCTAGGGGGATTCAGGGTAGTCAGCGATCAAGGAACTGCTTCCTCCAAGTCCTCCGGCAGCTTGCCCCAGGCAGTTTTCACCCCAGAAATCTCCAGCTCATCCACGACTGCCAGATGTTCTTTTGCGCAGTCGCAAGCCACAATCTGAACCTTCAGGGATCAAATCATTTCAGGCCGAAAAACCTCCGTTTTTGAGGGTTTCTTAGAATGGGGGATCCCCAAAACCATAGGGGTTTCAACACTAAAAATTGTCTACTTTTAAGATGATTTGGGGGTTACCCCATGACTTAGGAAACCTCCCTGTTAGAAACTTTTCAAGGACCGAATGGATGTTGCTTTTCAGCAAATGGATAGAACCCTGCCCGCAGTTGATCACACTGATCGGGATGGTGATCCTGCGATACGAATCCTCATAGTGAATGGACATGAATTGATGAATCCCCATGAAATTTTGGTGCATTTTATAGCCACACAATTTATGACATTAGATCCTCTAGAGACTTCAACGCTCATCCAGAAATATGCCTCAAAAAGATGTTGATATGGCAAAGGAAAAAAAAACACCTCAAAAGACACCTTAAATCAAGCCACTCTAAAAATCAGCCCATTCACGAAATCAACTCACCATCACCATCCGACGCCACGTCCGCCCCGCCTCCGTTCCGTCAGAACGGCTCCCTTCCAGCCGCTGCGCCGCCGCCAAGACGTTGCGGCCGTAGGCACAGCCGATGTCCAGAAGTGGCCGGCCGCGGTGGTCGTTGCGATACGCGGAGACCCAATGCTCCAGTAACGGGGTCGACGCTGCCATCTCCTTGGTGATGTACCAGGAACGTGGCTGGAGAATTTTCCCCAACGAAGTGGTCTATAGCTAGGAACATCATCTATCTTATGGGTTTTTATAGGGATTCAATGGGATATGAAGGGGTTATCAAATGGGAAAAATGGAGGTTTAACGAGATATCAATGGGGATATAAGGGGATATTATACCATGGGATTTACCCTGGGGTAAAGCTACAAAAAGATGAGAAATTAACCGGGAAACTCTTCGGAAATGATCTACTGTTGAGTGATGCCATCGAAATTCCGCTTCATAAAACATCATCTAAGAATCTAATTGGTGGTTGACCTACCCCCCCTGAAAAATCTGCTCGTCAGATTGGATCATCATCCCAACTATTGGGGAAGTCATAAAATTTCATGTTCCAAAACACCAACCAGTCATTCATATTCCATTACCAGAGGGTTAATCACCATTAAATCACCATTAAATCACCATTAAATCACCATTAAATCACCATTAAATCACCATTAAATCACCATTAAATCACCATTCATATCCCTATCAAATCACCAACCAAGATCTTCGATTTATCGGTTTTCGGACTTCCACCGTTGATTCCCATCTCCAGATGGCCTGAAAAATCACCAATCCTCCGGTCACAGAAAACGCTGTGGAAAATGGATCAAAACTGATGAAAAAACATGGCCATGTTCTGGCAAGTTTCCTGTGGAAAATGGAAAACTATTGGATGATTTACCTAAACATGGCAATTTTCTGGTTCGCACTATGCTACTATACCTGAGGCCTCCAACTACCAGCTGCAACCAGGAATCGAATCCCGTCTGATTGGCAGTGCCTCTGCATCTAGACGCCGATACGGAAGAGACCGAAGTGGAAGTTTCCATGAATGGCACGGAGTTCCGGAGTTCTTTCAAAGTTTACCAAGCTGTGAAAAACATCTGAAAGATGTACATGATGTAAATCTTATATGGAGCTATTGTTCTGTTACTAGATCAGCAGACTCTCGTTGGCTTCAGAGCCCCGAGGAATCCAGAACTGCCAGAACTGCTTATGCTCGAAGGTATATTTTTTTTTTCTTGGATGCCGAGGTAATATGTTTTGTTTGTTTGATCATCTCTGATACACACTGGTAAACTAACCATTTATAGTGGATTTACCCATTAAAAATTTTGATTTTCCATAGTTATGTTAGTTTACCAGAGGGTATTCCCAGTTTAGAATTTGAGAACTTCCATCACAAGAGTCGTTGTCGAAGACTAGAATCAACATGGGGCCGCTTGCAGCTCCAAGTCTGTTGAATCCTTTAGGGTTGGATAGTGGATGCAGTGTTATGTGTTCGCAAAAATATAGATCTACAGATCTACAGAACAAAAAGGCTAAACTATGGTAAACTTCTTTTCTACATTTGACAATTCATAGCACCTATGGTACTCCTATGACTTTCACACTTGAGCCGAGACATCCAAAAACCCTCCATGCGGCGGACAAGTTGAACCATGGATTGGTATAAGGGAAAATCTACATCGGATAACCATGGTTTTTACCGGAAAACATCGGAAAAACCATGGCTTTTTCTTTACCAGGAAAGCATTGGAAAACCCATGTTTGCCAGGAAAACAGCCAGTTGCAGAGGTGTCTGCAAATTCTGGGAAAGTTACACGGCCTACGTATTTTCTCAGGTTTTTTAAGATCATCAATACATGTTCATAGGGATTGATTACCCATCAGTGTGCATGACTTTCATTGGTTCAAGATGGCTGGTAGTCATGGATGTTATGGATGGGTACCCTCTGGTAATTTAACAGTTTGCTATTGAAAATGTACCATTCATTGTTGATTTACCCATTCAAAACGGTGATTGTCCAGTTCGCTATGTAAACGTTTACCAGAGGGTATGGATCGTCCCAACCGAAGGACGGTTTGTTTCACTAAAAGAATCTTCGCCAATGGACGGTTTCAGGGAGAATTTTTGGGGCTCGATTGAAACTGGTTGGTGGTTAAAAAACCATCTTGAAAAATATGAGTTCGTCAATGAGAAGGATGACATCCCATATATGAATTGGAAGTCATAAAATTCATGTTTGAAACCACCAACCAGAAATGATCTGCTTAGACTATCTGACTATCCTAGTGGAGAGTCTCATGGACACATTGCCAGCATCTCCTGATTGCTTCCAAAACTTCTTGCTACTGCACCTGAAGTGGCCGAATCTATGATGATCTGTGCAAGTACCCATGGGGGGAGGTTGTACTTGGCACCACATATACATATACATATTATGTATATATATATATATATATTAGTTGATAATCAATACTTCACTAAGCTCAATAAAGCTGCTCTGGGATAGTTACCGCAATCCCAACCATCATTTACAGTGACGTCACAGCAAGGTCGCTATTTTTTATCCATATATTAGCATATATATATACATACATACATATAGTATTATATGTGTATGTATATATATGTATATACATATATATATATATGTATGCATATGTGGTATGAACTGGTATAACATATACATCTATCATATAATTATATATATATACATGGACGTGGTTCAAAGAGTATCCATGGTTGACTGACTCGTGCCCAGTAAACCGTTACCTGAAACAGACCTGCCATGAAAAGTGGTGGTGAACCAGGAACTGATCCATCACATCTATCGATCGAGCTATCTCTGTGTGTATAGTATGTATATATATATAAATATATATGATATGCGTAAGTAAAGAGATATTCTTTGCACAAACATTTACATAAAGCTATATGATATGCATATATATATATATATATATTACATATGTGTATACATATATATATATATGCAGAGAGAGAGAGAGAGACAGTATCATTGTAATGATTCATGATTGTAGCAAGAAAACTAATATAATACTGATAACAATAGAATAATAATCATATAACATCATATATAATATAATATATATAATATAACATATAACATCATAACAATAAATAATGCTGTACCATCTAAATATATATATATATATTTATACGTATGTATATATATATACGTACGTAGAGACAGAGATATTCCTGGGAAGATTTCAGATCCAGGCACTTTCCAGGCAGGCTGTACCAAACAGCCTCAGAAAGCTTCGGCAGGGGTCCGGCTCCCTCCGGGAACCCTGTGAAGTTCTTCATGATCGAATTCTTGAGATACGGTGGATGGTTGCGAAATCCTGCACCAGTTGATAGATGGTTTGTCCCACTATTTATAGGGTTTCAACCGTCCTTTTGGTGGTGCAGGATTTCGCAACCATCCACAGTAGATATGGGGATTCACCCAACAAAAAATGGCGGGTAAACAGGGGTAAACCAGGAAACAACTACAATCTGGTGATATAATTCTGTGTTCGTAAACCACCCTTGTGATTTTACTGTGTCTGGAAATGGGGGATCGAACCCCCAATTTATGGCAAGTTTGAAGCGAAACCATGAGTGACCAGCCGATTTGGGTCTTGAGACTAATCCGATCGTTATCATCTCCATTTCAGATGATGTGGAATAAAACATCATAAAACCAGATGGGTTTCTTGGGTAATCAACTCCCGTTTGTTTCCATCATTTTCCATCCATATCAATGATGAACTTGTGGATTCAGTTGGTGATGAATGGCAGGGAAATACTCCAGAATGATTTTCTCCCCCGGGGTAAAGCGTTGCTATCCCATCCCCACTGTTAGTGTATGATTAGCAATTGGCTGGTTAAGACTAAACAATACCTCTGTTAATTTGGGAATGAAACACTATAATCGCTATTTCAGCTACAAACTAGTTGGATGTTCCATGAAAAAATTGCGGGGTTTTCATCCAAGGTCACTTTTCTTGCTGATCCTCTTAGATTTCTGGCACTCTTGATCACTCTTGAATCGCCCAAACACATTTTTCTTAAGATGATTTAAGATGTTCCGCATTTGGGTGCCCCAAAAAAAAATCCCTTTCTACCTGATCACCACCCATTCCAAGATTTCCAAGCACAGCTTCTCTGTGGGCTAAGGGACGTTGGGATAGACATTGGTCCCCGTCCATTGTCCATGAGGAAAGTTGTTCTCAGCCTTTGGATTCCAGGACTCCTTGGCGTCTGTGAGATACGGGCGGATCTCACAGATCTCAGGGAGGGGGTTTAGTGCAAAAAATCGTTGGAATTTATACTGGTTGGTGGTTGACATATGGTTAATATACTGTTAATAATGGTTAATGTTAATGGTTATTATATGCTTAATGATGGTTAATAATAATCTGCTTGGTGGTTTCAACCCCTCTGAAAAATATGACTTCGTCAGTTGGGATGTTATTCCATTCCCAACTGAATGGAAAGTCATAAAATTCCATGGTTCCAAACCACCAACCAGTCATATAAGGCAATCAGTTCAACAATGTCTCAAAGCAACCAGGAAATGTCATCCATTTACCAAGAAATTGGTCCTTGGTGATTCACTAGCCTTTACCAGCTTGGGCCCTTGTTCGGGATGGTTCCCCCAATCCAAGTCCTTGTTTCACGTATCCAGAGATGATGTATTTTCTAGATTACAACAAAAGATAGAGAAGGTTCAATTTACCACTAAAGTAGTTTGCTATCTTTTTCTGAGGTTCCTATAATTTCCTATATATATACACACATATCATAGCTGCATATATCATAGCTGCATATCCCCAGACAAACCATATGACCAAGCGGCACATCCCACCACTGGGCCATATTCTTCCAGATTTTCACCTGGGTGCTACCAGAAGCACCACACTTTCCGATGAGAAATCATTGGTGATTTAACGAGATATATCATGTTGATTTATCACAGCTACGTAGTGAGTGGTTCTAAAATGTTCTGGGGTTTAGTGAACTACCATATTTACATATAAATGTATATATATATACATATAAATGAGATAAGCCGCAAAAAAGGGGACGCGATCACCGTGTGGTTTTTCCACCACTTACCAATTCGTGGGATGATCCTCCGTGTGAAAAAAATCCAACGGCGGGTCGTCTCAGCCTGAGTTGGGCCCTCGTTTTTAGAGCATTCGATGGCGATTCACGGCTTTGTGATTTGCGGATGTAAAAAAATCCCCTGCTTTTGGTAGATAGGTCTGATCCATCCCCCTATATTTTCTGAGGCGGGAAATGATCATTTTTGGGGCGAGGTGAACATATCATATTTTTTGAATGTGAATTGCAAAAAAAAACTGTAAACACATCTGAAACCACCACCAAGTGGAGGGAAATACAAATGGATACGGTATTACCTGTATACTAGACTATTGTTGGAAAAAAATAGTCGGGATCTAGAGTCTAGGAATTTGTCCAGATTCGATATGGCAAATGTGACAGAGTGACAGAGTGAATGGTTCCACGCCACTGTAAAGGTGACGCAAAGTGGTGAAGCAACGCAAGGTGGCTGGAAACAGAAAAGACATCATCATCATACAATGTATATATATACATACTGATATATACAGTGTATATATATATAGACAATACGTATGAGTAACAATTATTACAATATATTATGTACATATATATATACATATATCATCATCATCATCATCATCATCATCATCATCGAATGTATACATATATATATACCATATTGAGAACACAGTTTGGACTCAAGTGACGAGAATTCTCAGGCTCTTGGCTCACCTGCAAAGTGGTGCCCCGGCAAGTACATAGCTAAGTTAATTTACAACCGGCTAGTTCTGGTTGGTGTATGGTTGGTTTATGGTTGGTTTATGGTATCTATATATATATGTAGATATATCTTAGAGTTACCCTCCTGTAAACTAAGAGTTCGATGTGGAAAACCCACAATGTAGATCATGTTCCAAACGGATAATCATTGGCTTCCACATCTGTTCGTATGATGACCCTAGGGCGGGGTGTAGTTAAACCGACCAACATAAACTCTGCAACACCTTACCGGGTGTTTCCATGATGCCAATTGCCAAGACACACTTGTAGGGACCAGAACATTTGCCCAAATCGTAAGTGTTCACCACCTCAGTTGGAAAAAATGATGGGACATGAGTCGAAATCAACCCCTGTCAGATCGTCTATGCTGAGCCGTTTTGAATTCGGAACGCATTTCATATGGCCAGTGTTTTGGTCAGTTTCTGGTTATTGCACAGGTCAATGACCCCTGGCAGTGTTTTGCATTGGGTAACGTCTCAATGCACCAAGCAGATGTGAAGTCCGTGCCTGAGATACCCTCTGGTAAATTATATAACATAGCTATGGAAAATCACAATTTTTAGTGGGAAATTCCACTATAAATGGCCATTTTCAATAGCTACGTTAAATTACCAGAGGGTAAGGCAAAGTTGGTTGATTCATTCTGACAGCCAAAATTCGCTGCTGGTTAGAACCGGGGAAAGCGCTGCACTCCGGTGACCCTCTCTGATTTCCAACCGGCCCATCCACGACAAAGAACTCCGCCATTTGGGACGGTGGTCCCTGAAAATTCAGGGGGGTTCACCCATCAAAAAGCCATGGAAAAAGCCCATGTCCATGGCTTAATCTCCGAATCTACCCTCTGGTAAACGTTTACAAAAAGCTATTTAAACAATGGCCCAGTCGAAATAGTGGATGACTGAAAAAAGAAGAGCATGGTGATTATCTTTCCAGTTCGTTATGTGGTAAACTAACATAGCTAGTGAAAATGGTCATAGAAATAGTTGATTTTCCCATGAAAAATGGTGGATCTTTCCAGTTCGTTATGTGACAGTTTACCAGAGGGTATGGCCTATCAAAATGGCAGCCGAGGGACGCCAAAATTCATGCCTCGCGTCACAAGCTGCGATGGATCTGCTGCGATGTGTTTCCCCGCTGTTGTCCAAGAGACTACTGGGTGGTTCTTGAACATAGCTATGGATTGTACAAGGTGGTGCCCCATAGTTAGCTAAGTTGGTGAACATAACTCCCATAACTATGGTTTATGGTAGATATAACTATAGTTCATGGGGTTTAGAAACTAACTTATAACTGGGGGGCACCATCCTGTATGGATTATAGATGATTTATGATGATTGAATTATTTACTGGCTAGCTGAGTTAGTTGACATATAGCTATGGATAGTGGCCTGTGGATTATTTATGATGATTGAATTACCTATCTTTACCTATGAAAAATGGTGATGTTTCATCGCTACGTTCACCAGGTGATGCCGAGGTCCAACAACTTTGGGTTCGATGATATCAATTCCAGTTTTCACAAAGCCATAGCTATGGAAAACCAATGGTGTTCCTGGGAAAAGGATCTACAAATGATGGATTTTCCATGTCTATGTGAGTTTACTGGAGGGTATTAATAAATATGCTTGCAGCCTAATGAATTCCTAGTTCTGCTAGTTGCAGTCTTGGATGCAAGATGACATACTGTATATAAGTATATCCACAACTAAGGGACCGTCATTGTATGAATGGCCGCGTGGGCTCAATTTGTAGCAGAACATCTTGAGCTTTTCCAAGCGTGGCCCTAACTGCCTCAAGAACTTGACCGATCACCTCGATTAACAGGCTGCAACCAATGTTTCCAATTGGGCCCGGTTTTTTAAGGCTGCAAATCACACCTACATTCAGCAAACTTTTTTGGGGGTCAAAGGGCTAGGTATTTTGCCCTGATTTCCAACTCAAGTCCTTCCCCAAAGCAGCCATTTGGGACACAGAAGTTGGGTGATACCCTCTGGTAAACATACAAAAAGCTATGGAAGGATCCACCATTCTTAATGGGTAAATAAACTATTTCGACTGGGCCATTTTCAATAGCTGTTTGTTTGTTTACCATTTCGGGTATCCCATCTACATCTACACAAAGGTCGTACTCACCTGTTACCATCCCAACTTGACCCATTGCCGAGCAGCCCTTGTCGTAAAGCTCTTGTGACGCACGGCTAAAGACCAGGAACCGCTCGATGCCTGGCTGTGCAAACATTTGTTTTGCGTTGATCTATCAATCTAGCTATCTATGAACCTATCTATCAATGTTTCTCTGCGTGTTTCTATATATGTGTCTATGATAGTGTATGTATGAATAGATTTATGAACATAGGTATATGCCGGTGTGTATATTTAGTATGGCTGAAAACTTATATTCATCCTGGGCATCGGAAATCACCTTCACAAGCATTGGGAAGGGCGGTCTCCAATCAACAAGAGAGTAGGGCTGTGGTTCAAAGTAGGTCGCGATGTATGTGGACCTTGGTGGTTTATTATTCAAAGAAAAGCAGGTTATACGCCTGCTGACTAGTAGAGTAAGTAGGATATTATTTCGATCATATTATGAACCAGCAAGTGTCTGGATGATCTATAATCTTAGAGCTGAGTCAGTTGAATCGTTAAATACCCCTATGAAACTAGTTGGTGAATAGGTTTTCTTACCATATAACCAATCGACAATTAGCATTGTTTTATGGCTGGTTTCCTCCAAGACCAATCTCTTCCCACAAAATCATCGCGGGAACGCATGAAAAAACAATACAAATGATGGGATTTGTTGAATTGTTACCCTCTGGTAAACAAACATAGCTATTGAAAATGACCATTTATAGTGGAATTACCATTAAAAATTGTGATTTGCCATAGTAACGTTAGTTTACCAGAGGGTAGCTCGAAAAATACAAAAAAAACTGTTCAAAACTATTCTGGATGAAGCAATACTTACTTAATTGTCCCCACCTCATGGACATCAATTCCCAGTAGTTAAACAAAATCAACCAGTTGAATCTAATGTGGGTACAATGTCATTTGCACCATCCCCCAGAAAAGTCACCATTTTTATAGGTGGTATGGCTGGTAAAAATGACATTGTTTTACCCACACTAATCCCATCCTAATCTTGAACAGCGCCAAGCAACGTGTCTTGGGCGTGGCGGCATAGGTACCAGCCCTGGAGTAAGCAGGCACCGCACACCGCGCGCACAGCGCGGGGACCAAAAGAATGGTGAAAAGTTGGCCCAAAATTGCGAAATGATTGGAGCATCAAAAATGCTCACTCCCAACAATGCTGAAAACTGGATTTACATGGGATTTACGGTGGTTTTACCAGGGTTGTGAATTGGTTTCAAGGGTTGCCACCAAAAAGTTTAAGGAACCAAAGATTCTGCCGCAGAACCATTGGACCAGGGAACAAAAAAAACCGCTAGCATCACCCAGGTCTCACTTCTGTCCTACAGACGTGTGCCTTTGAAAATAGGCTTTTGGTCGCTGCTCATTGTTGCCCTGTTGTTTTTTGCTTCGAAACCCTAGTTTAAGGATGTTTCAACAATAGTAGTGCTCTTCCGGTTCTCACCTCGAAACCTACAACCCATATTAGTCCATGTCCTGAAACAATCCATCAACAGAACTGTGGTTGGCTGGTTTCAACACCCAACCCCGAACAAATATGGAAGTCCATTGAGGATAGACCTTGTTTGTGGAAACATATACTTTCTACCAAACAGTGGAATGACGTTGTTCATCTATATATACTGTGTATATATACAGAATATATATATATATATACACAGAATATACATATGTTTACAAAAGATACATATGTATATACAATATATATATACACACTATATATATATATATATACTATATATATATTGTATATGTATATCTCTCGCGGTTTGCGGGAAAGTCTCGTGTTCGTTGAAATGTGTCCTTGAACCTGTTGTACTAATGGGCTGACTCATGTCTGTTCCGCGTTTTCCATGAACTCGGCACTCATATAGTCCATTGGTAAGAACAGTTTTTTGTTTCCCAGCCCGGAAAACGCACCCAGCCCATGTATACATTTATATATATATATATACATTTATATATATATATATATGTATATATATATTTATATATATATTTATATATATATATATATATATTTATATATATATATATTTATTTATATATATACAGTATATATGAGTATATGTCCGATCTGCCTGCATCATTCCAGTGGACGTTGGAGTGAGGCCGTTGCAAATCATCTATCTGTATACATAATATATATATAATTTACACAAAAATGTGTGTATAGATATCTTTGTATCATACCATATTGTTATCATAGTCCCGTCCCGCGCCTGAGCCAGGGATGCCACACGATCTCCTGGTCCCAGGGTTCAGATTCGGACCATGGAATGATGGATTTTGGTGATTTCATCGGTGATAAATTCCATTCACCCCGTGATTTATGGTGATGTTCAATGCGTTACTGTGATTCATGGTGATAAATTTAGGGTTTATGGTGATTTAATGGGAATTATTGGGGTTTAAGGATGATTTCATGGTGATTGAATGGGCTTTACTGGTGATTTAATGCGATTTTCCAGGTGCAAGGTGAGGCCCCAGGTGGGTTTATAAACCCATGAATACTCTCGTTGTCTCCGCCATAAAACCCCAGAGGATGGGGCCCCAGTTCGTTAGCTAAGTTGGTGCAAATAACTATAATCACAATAGTGTATGATAAGCAAAAAAACTATATTTAGATGGGGTTTAAACCAACTTATAACTGGGGGCGCCCATCCGGTAGTTAGCCAATCGAATTAAGTCAATTTATCTATCGTAGACGGGGGCCTCACCTTGTGATTATTTGAGAATTGTTTTTGAGATGTTCCGACTATGTTTGGATTTGTTGGATATGTTTGAATATGTTCAGATATCTTTGATATTGAACCAGTTTTCAATCCGGGAATCAAACTGGTCATTTTGAGACAGTGTTTGCTGTAACCCATGAACTCATGCTGCTTGGAACATCATTGATGTAAGCAGTCCTCGTTTACCGACGGGATATGGATATACTTCCCTAGGTGTACCCCAATGCTCCAAACTGCCTGGCTAAGTAGACTAGTTCACCAACCTAAAGTAAGCTCATTTGGGTTTCTCTGAAAATAGATGAAAATAGGCTACCCAAAATTATGCGCAAAATCAGTATATTGTCCCTATTCAACGGCCATTTTTGGACGTGAATCCCCATTTCTGCTGGTGAACAAAGGTAAAACCCCACTACATCTGCAGGCAACCCTGAGAGATATCGTTAGAAAGGCTCCAAAAAAATCTTAGAATATGTCATAACTTGCTTTTATTCTGAACAGTTAGAACATGTCATAACCATAAACCATGAAATGCTAGAAATTAGAATTTAAGCCTAAATGACATTTCAACAATTTATGAACAGGTCGGTTGCACAACAACCGTTTTGCTGTTTCACAGCTCCCCAACCAGTGGTAGCACGTGCCAAGTGACATTGTGCAAATACCTGGCGGCCAGAGCCACAAATAGTTGAGCCATTCAAAATATCCCTGTTAGGGTTATAAAAATTATTCTATTGATGACTATTGTAGCCCATAATGCCAATTCGCCAAACAGTAGGATGCAGGCATGGGATAGGTGTATTTTCCATGGCTACATTTGCAGCTAGAGTTTACCCAGTGATGAGACTTGATCCGTTTTGGTTGGGTGCATCCACTCAGACACTTAAAGTACCCATCAAAATGGGTGAACGTACTAAAAAAATCTAAAAATATATGGGGTAACATACCCATATTTATGGACCAATGGAGTTGTCTAGGCACTGTCGTATCTGAGTTTGGTAACCGCAAAGCTAACCTCCCCTCTGGTGACAACAGGAAATTCACCATGTAATCCACATTGAAAAGGGGGAGGTCCTCTAGCTGGTTTTTATCGGTTTCCCAACTATGGTCAATCATAATCCCCAATAACTTAGCTGGATTTAGCTGGTATAATAGTCCCAACAAATTAACCCATCAACCAGGCTATTTTGTTCATGGCTCATTCAATCGCTACCCCCTTTGCTATGTTCCCAAAATCTGGGGCGTCCAAGGTTGATGGTTTAGACATCTCAGTTTGCCTATCCAAATTTTAAAATTACCGTAACTGGGGGTTTAGAGACAAACCAACAACATGAATTGGTGGTTTATATCCCATGAACTCCTCATAAAATGCTGAAAAGAATCCCCATGTTCCTACCGGTTGCTCCGGATGGCAATCCTCGATTTTGATGCGAAATTCCATCTGGATGTAGAAAAGTTGGGCCATGTTTAGCCATGTTTTGGGATAGTTACCCCTTCTAACCAACATTCCAGATTACCCTCTGGTAAATTGTCACAGTTTGACCCTGCAAATCACCCATTTTTACTGGTTTCACGAATCTTCCAAGCCCGATGACTGGCAGGGTCTATGTTAATTTACTAGAGGGATACTGGAGGGTAAGAACCACATATTTTGGTCATGTTTAGCCCTACTCGTACTGTTTGGGAATCCAATGTTAGGCAGGGTAAATCCCAATGTTTGTCCATTTTTGTTGTCCAAAGTTAGCCAGAAGCACCACAAAGCTCCAGGGATATTGGCCATGTTCTGATTCTCTGGCGAATAGTCCTGGCCGAAAGCAGGTGCCAACAAAGGAACTTGGGAAGTTATATATGCAATGTATATATATATATATAAATAAATATACGTATGTAGATATATGTAGATATATGTAGATATATGTAGATATATGTAGATATATACATGGGTGTGTCTGGAAATGAGTGTACTCCCATCTACGCCAACTTAACAAGGAACATGATGATGAACCATAATTCCTCTTTTTTTATGCAGTACCCTATCTTCCGACAAAACCATCTACATAACAGCAAGAAATGACATGTTCAACAAACTTTCAAGGGGAAGTAAATTACGTCATTAACAACAATTAATGTCAGGAAACGCCTGTTTCACCCAGAAAATATGCCGATTTCAGCAACACGAATGGGAATCCAAACTATGCAAACACCAACCAACATTGGGGGAAGTGCTTGGAAAAGCCTGATGTTTCCAACCCGTGCTTAGAAGCGAGACTAGAGGGACCCATCCGGAACACCAACCGCCAATGTTCGATCCCATCATCTATAGATTTCAGATTTGTTCCTGGCTTTTCAATCAAACATTCATACCATGGAGAGCAATTTTCACGAATTTCATGCCTGGGAAGCAACGGAAATTGAGTGATCTAACATGATCTAACAAGACAAACCATGCTGTGTCCTTCCTCGGATATACATGTCGACAAGACTTCTATGGGATCCAGTTTCGATAAAACTGTGGCTGGCCAAATGTTCGAAGATATGGACTATGACTGTATACACAAGGAAAAAAAGCATGATGTATGATGTAGTCGATCATATGTCAATACCTATCAAAATACTAATCTGGTTGGTGGTTTCAACCCTTTGAAAAATATTAGTCAGGTGGGATTATTAATCCCAATCATAAAAGTCATGTCCCAAACCACCAACCAGATAATACTAATGATTAATGTTGATCTTGAGTTGTTTATCATCAATCTGCAACCAACTAGCTTTGACCGAAATCGGGGATCCACCCTCATACGGCCAGCTATGGGGAGCCGCAATCCATTCCCATCATTCACTGGTGACGGAAAACTACGTCTTCGGTCCGTAAGACAAACTCAATTTGATCAGCGCGTGGGGTACCTCCATTTTAGGAAACCCCTATTAAATCCCATTACATAAATCCAATGAAATTCCATGAAATCCCAGGAAATTGCATGGAAATCACAGTAAAATCCCATTGAAACCCCTATATCATGATAGCTGCGAAGCCGGTGAAGCCTCCTCCGCTACCCTCTCCGCTACTGCAGGCCTCATCATTCTGCACCCGATACCTTCAGATCGGGGGACGCAAACTTTGGGCGATTCAAAACGGAATCTGCACATGTTGAAACATGTTGTCCGCAACCTTAACGTTCGCCCAGACTCATGATTGTGACATAACAGAATAATATAGTATGTTGATTGGGGAAATAACATCAACTTTATCTTCATGAGGGATCAAAATCAGGAAGGCGGGACATCAACTCCGGGCAAACGTCCAGGTTGCAGCGAACATGTTTAAACGTCAAAGAACGGTCGCAAGATCCGACCGCTCCAATATCAGCGTTGCCATGTCCAGAATCCAATGGGGCTGCCACGGGATGGTCGGGTTTTGACCCATAGGATACCCATACCCTATTTGGATTCCAGAGGCCATGTCAAACAAATAGAGAAAATATCGAAAATCGAGGCGTAACTCCTCCATGTTTGCATATTTCTGGAGCCTGTACCCCCCTTGTTTTCAATGTGGGGCATCCAATAATTTAAACCGTCCCATTCACCAAGCATTTTGGGCCTTTGTAAACATCATCCCAAGTAGGAGTATACGAAAAAAAAAACTGTGGGAAAATTATCTATTTTGTGATCCGATGATTGTACGTACAATAAGTTTCCCCCCAAAACTGTCCATTTATCACACCCGAAACCCTCCTCAGCTAGATTAGACCCAAACCATACTATCCCATTTATCAACCTCATTTGGAGGTTTCCTGAAATGGGGGGTACCCTTAAATCATCCATACATAGAAAACGGATTTTCCATTCCAAACCATCCAGCTATTGGGATCCTCCATGACTATGGAAACCTCCATTTACCCTCTGGTAAACTAACATAACAAACTGGAAAATCACCATGCTATTAATGGGAAAATCAACTATTTCTATGGCCATGTTCCATAGCTATTTTGACATAACCAGAGGGTATTCTCCTACAACATCCTATGGGTTTAGGAAAATCGACCGCCAAGCCAGGCCACATGTAGTAGTGCATGATGGGCGCAGCACTCACACATCGACCCTTCTCACCAGACTGACAGGCCTGAATTTGCACGGGGGGGCCCAGGGGAGGTTGTGAAAAAATCTTAGAGCTAGACATGTATGTATATATATATACATATACATACACACATGTGTGTGTGTCTGTGAATGAAGAATCTATTATAAATAAATGTTAAATGTGTCATTGCATATGTGTCTATATATATATAGATACATATATATATATACACAAAGATCTACTATAAATGTTATAAATAAAAGTTGCTCTCTATCTATGTATATATATATATAATATGCATCTTTCCATATACTCTCGTATGCCTAATTAATGTGTTAATATGTGACCCGCAAGAGATATGAATATACCGATATATTGAATATGCATGAATATACGTAAGTTGGCCTCTTTCAAATGGCATGCTGACTATGCTGACCTCAAACCAATGAAACGCTTTTAGAGGGATGCATGAACAAGGGGCCGTGGACATTCCCCTTGAATGGAGCATGCAATGAGAACAGGCACATGTCACCCACTGGGCAACCGACCCGATGTCGAATGACATGGGAAATTACAATATTTGATATCCTAATGTACTCTAATGTGCAAATTGTCTGCAAATATGCATGTGTATGTATATATATATATATGTGTGTATATGTATGTATATATATATATGTATGTATGTATGTATATATATATATATGTATGTACATATATACATCTCAAAGTGACATATGAAGAACTCACCACGTCTTCCGCGCACAGCTCTTTTTCAACCACCTACCAAAGTTCAGTCTGTTTCACCTGCTCTCCTCAGGTTTGCTTTGGAT
>Ga0126342_10001588_pt1 | contig 32562 bp, 24 predicted proteins | sample Cyp1metagenome_FD_92528 | JGI IMG/M metagenome (GOLD analysis project Ga0126342, IMG submission 92528) | Coral microbial communities from Lord Howe Island, Old Settlement Bay, Australia - Cyphastrea 1 metagenome | ecosystem: Host-associated > Invertebrates > Cnidaria > Coral ...
CAACGGATATAAAAAAAAAAATATATATATAAAATATTCAATGTAAATATAATATATATATATATATATATATATATATATATATATATATGCATATTTATATATATATATATATATTAAATTCCTTATAAACCTACATATATATATATATAAACATTACTCAAATTATAATCAATGAAAAAATACATATACTATTCTATGGAAAAAGGACATATATATATAGTATAAATTTTAGAAAGCATGTATTAAGTAAATGTAGATAAATAATGATATATATTTATAGTTCTATCTATTTATTGTTTATATATGTAAATATTAAATGAAAGTCCTATCTTACATATGTTAAATGTAATAAATGACAAATATCAATATGGATAAACAAAGGTATATATATATATACAAATATCATTCTACATATGTTTTTTTTGGTAAAATATGACGATGTATACTATGTAAATATATGACTATGGGTCTATGATATTCCTTCCTTCCTTCCTTCCTTCCTTCCTTCCTTCCTTCCTTCCTTCCTCCTTATTTCCTGTTCTTTTCAAACAATATGTATTGTTTTTTGATCAGGATTTTTTTCAAAAGATTTTCTTCGATCCTGACCAAATATGTTTTGACCCCTATCCCTAAACCGTCGACGAGTCGACGACACCGACCATTATATGAGAATAACTTCATCGATCACAGCTCGCGCACCACCAGCTCAAAGATAGAAGACCAAAAGCCGTGAACCAAGATGAACACGATCCGTTGAAGATAACCCGTCTCAGCGATGAATTCATCCGATCAAGATGCCGGTACATATTCCAAAGGGATGTTTCATCAAACAGAAATCATTTAAACAAAAACAATAGGTCATCAAACATCCCCCTATTTTATTCCATGAAATCCACCATCTTTGGCCTTCCCATCCCATCCTGGCCCATCCTCCCCGTCCTTCCCCGTCGCATCCCATCCCACCTGTCGTCCCAGCATCCGCGCGTAGCTGCGATGGGCCCAGGCATGGCCAGCCTTCTCCAGTTCCGTGGCGTCCAAGAAGGAAACAAAGTCGTCCTCAATGCAATGCCTCGATTCCGGCTGCGATGCCCTGGCACCTCTGATGGGAAAAGAATCATCCAAAAAATCATGGAAACATGGGTCAATACCTATCATTTTACCATCATTTTCGTATATACCAGCTATAGGCCAGCTTTATTGATGTTCACTAGGAGTATAGGTGTTTTTGACCTAGCCTCACACGAGGTTTGTGACAATTCTTGGATCAAAAGACGAACCGATGTTTAAGACAAACAACCTATGATTCGACCTCCAAAATGTTCCAGAGTCCTCAACGCACTCATAAACATGGATGTGAAAAAGTCACTATGTTGTTGTATGTTATTGCTCAAAACACAAGTTATCTTCAATCTACTCATGAACAGTAAACTCAATAAACTGTGAAACTTTTACACCCTCAAACATGGGTCCTATATCTATACAGTCAAAAGACCTGTATGTCCTACCCACAATTTCGAAGTGATCGTCATGTTTTGAAAAAAACATGTAGTTTACACCCACAGTGTGGACATGGCAATCATTTTACCGTGAGCCGTGAACAATGCGCAACTATGACACACCCCCAAGTCATGGGCAGGTTGCCCATCATAAAATCCCATGTGCTTTTCATCAAACATGGCTGGAAAATCCTCCGTAAATGGAGGTTTCCTAATCATCGAACTAAATGGGAGATGTTCCATCTATAGTCGTACTGCTGGATAAACAAACAATTGGGGCATACTCATCCCAAAATGCGCTTGAACACGTTTAAGTTTAAAGTTTAAAGGTATAGGCTCTCTTTTTACGCTTCCTCCCTTCGAAACTTTTTTGGTTCTGGGTCAAGTTTTTGGACCCAGCAATCCACCTATGGCATGCATTTATGAATCTGCTTGGTGGTTGAAGCCCATTGAAGCCCGATGACTGTCCTTGGAGATCATCCCATGTCTGTGGTCGATCTGACCAATTTTGGGGCCGCGGTACCTGACCATTTGGGCACTGGAGTAGATCCAATCAAACGGACCTGCAAAGTCGGCGCGACGCATGGCTAATCATCGGCGAAAAGTTCAAGTCAGAGCCTCAGCCACGTATATATGTGTGTATCTATTATATATATATATATATATATATATATATATTGTACATAATAATAAAAACAATTAATAACAAATAAATAAATTATAATAATAACAACAATAATAGCAAAAATAGTAATAATAATCAAAACAATGAAAAATGATTATGATAATAATAACAATATATATGTTAAATATATGTCTATTAATGGAAATATTATAATATGTATATATACACATATATTGTATATATATATATACATATTGTGTATATATATATTATAATAATATAATATATATATATTAATGACACACATATAATATAATAAATCGAAATATATCATATGTAATAATAATAATAATATGTGTATATATATATATATTATTCGGTTATGTACATATGGAATTTATCTGATTTTAATGGGATTTAAGATGATTTCATGGGGTTGAATGGATAATGGGATATTTATCTGGGAATATAAGTTGCAATATTTCACTAACCTGAAATGTTGAGCTACATTGAGAGAATTCCCCAAAGCCTAACCATCATTCCAGTGAGGTTACTATGATTTGCCCAGACTATTCATCCAGTATTGTTGGTCAAATCCACCATTCTTAACCATGATTAACAACTATAAACCATAGATTAATGATCATTAACCACTATTAACCAACATTAATTACAAACCACCAAGGTTTTCTAACAACTATTATCCACTATTAACCACTATAAACCAACCATTAACCAACCATTAACCAACCATTCAAGCAGCTCTTTTTGGTACCCCAAAGGTCGAAAATGTCGTATAGTATACCCCACTTGCATAACGACGCCAGTGCATCAGCTCCAAAGAGCGCGCCACAAAGCACCTGGTTTTGCCGCTTCGCCACTATTTTTTGGACAAGAAAACCAGGGTTCTATATATATATATGTACATGGAATTTAATGGGACTTAAGATAATTTTATGGGGTTGAATGGATAAGGGGATATTTTCTGAGTACAGTAAACTATCATATTTCACTAACCTGAACATGATATTACACATTAACACCTCCAGTTATCTGGGTAAACTATATAGTATATAGAATATGTATACGAATATGTCACATTGGCTGATCTATGGATGGTTTGTGGATGGTTCAATGGCCATTTCAGGAAGGTTAATTTGGAGGTACCTACCATTTTAAATAGCCCTATGCAAGGGACTATCCCCGCAAAATATTGCCTTAAATGGTTCTGAGTAAATTATGATATATTTTACGAACCTGAAATGTTGGGCTATTTGGGGATGATTCCACAAATCCTAACCATGATTGTAGTGAGGTCGTAATGAGGTCGTTATAATTTACCCTTTTACACTTGCCAGAGAAGCCCCCCCGAACAGGTGGAGGGGGCGGTCCATTCCTGAGTGAACAATGAAACGAACCAGTCAAACGTTCCACAATGTCGTTATAATTTACCCAGATGGTTAGACCATGGCAAGGTGTGGCAAAATGATGTAAAATGCAGGTCAGAGATACCAAAATCTGTAAACACAATTGAGCTGCAACAGTGTAAAATATATTGTTTTGTTTGTTTAAACTAATGAAATTTCAGGGAGCAACTGGTAGAAACACACTACGTTAAGTATATAATTTGTAATTTCCCGCTCCAAGTACATGGTGGATTGATTCGGGTATTTTGATTCATTTAGGCATCTAGGCAGAACGATGAAAGATGGTCTGGGAATTAGGACATGATTTCCCCAACCTTTCCTGGCTCTTTGGTCCCCAATACTAGATGCCAACCCAAAGATCATCATGGATCAGGGATGCTTCGTGCGCTTGGAGCAACATTAGTTCAAAGGTCAAAAACAATAAACTATACCTAGACTTGCTCAAACCACGCAACCTTATAGAGGAAACCCGCAACGTATAATTTGGTATGGTAAGTATCAGCAAGTCTGGAAATTACGCCTGGTTCAAAGATGGTGTAATTCACCGAGTGAAAAGGATGTCAACTGATTGGCTAGGAATATTTGCGAATATTAGATACCATCCAACAAAGCAGCTGGTTGCCGCGTATTCATAGTATATATATATAGATAGATAGATACATATTATATATATATAGAGAGAGAGAGTATATGTACATGTGTATATATATATATACATTCATATTACTCATTTATGGACATTAATGGACATTGATGGACATTTATGGTGCAACTCAACAAAGTCTTACACCACAAGACGTTCCGGGGCCAGCTTGGATGGCCAAAACATACTGTGGATGGTTGCGAAATCCTGCACCGCCGAAAGGATGGTTGAAACCCGAACTAAATAGTGGGACTAACCACCGTTTTCAACTGGTGCAGGAATTCTTCCATCCACTGTATTTAACCATATGAAATCATATTAAATGCCAACCTTGAGACCCCGGTAGAGTTGGTTAACATCCTAAGTGTTGCTGGTTAAGTATGGTTAAGTCCCATTGTTTCAAGCTGACTTTGCCCGGCAGGTCGGCCATGGCTTGCCATGGCGCCTTGTTCCCAGAGAGAGCACATGCTGTGGACCCGGCAGGTCCTCCTTCATCGTCCTCCTCAAGTGGCATAGTATGGATCACCTGGTAAGTCTGGTACCCTGGTCAACATCAACATATGGGGGTGTCCATAGTCACAGTCATGGGGGTACCCCAAAATGAATGTGTGTTTTTTTTATGGAAAATCCATGACAATCCTATTCAAGTGGATGATTTGGAGGTACCCCTATTTTAGGAACCCCCCATATATTGAATGAATGTTCAAACGAACAAAGAAGCATGATTTCCTTAAACAGTGCACGGCATCGCAGCAGGTAAAGCTATAGTTCCTGTTTGTGCAGGGCCCTAACCGGAGAAAACAGACCAATGCTTCCAGATCCTTCACAATTTGTGGCAATGGTGACTCTATCAAAACATATCATAATATATCAAAACAACTTGCTGGCTCATCCCAGTTAGTAAATTTAATGTAAATGGATGTAAATTAAATGGCTCCCAACCTCATTTTCAAGATGTTTTAAGGGCGGGCTTAGTCCAATTATAATTGGCTAAAAAAAAACACTTACTGCGCTGACAAAATGACCCAACCGGGTTAGGTGGTTTTCACCCATCGGGCTATCAAAACACCAATGGCTATATATGGGTGAAAACATGTGAAAACCCAAGGGGGTTCGCAGGTCAACTGACGGTCAACCCCTTTCTTCATCCAAAGATCGCTGGAATTCATAGCATCCCCCAACTATGGCCAGCTTTTGACCCAATTGGCTGCTCCACCACTTCCAGTCCAAGCTTCACATTTCCCGGGCACAGCTTCGAGCTTGAACCGCTGTCAGCCAAGTCATGGGAATGTCAGGTGACCCTTTTTTCATACCCGGCCTGGTAAACGTTTACATAACTATGGAACATCACCATGCTATTTATGGTAAGCTAACATAACTATGGAACATCACCATGCTATTTATGGGAAACTTCACTATTTCAATGGCCATTTTCCATGTCGCTTTTTGTATCACCAGAGGCTACGGGCCATGGATTCCATGGATTCCCACCCAAAAATGTCCATTTCCGTAGCTGCGCGTCCCTGGAAATGTTGGACGTAGTCCCTGGTTTTGGGCATGAATCCAATACAACAGCACCACTTTTGGGTCTTTTCGAGTTTATTAAAAACATGTTCAGGGAAGAATTGTTTATCATTTTCTGGGTGGTATAGTATACCTACCCCTCTGAAAAATGATGGAATTCGTCAGTTGGGATGGATGGAAATTCCCAACTGAATGGAAAGTCTATGAGTTCGTCAGTTGGGATGGATGGAAATTCCCAACTGAATATGGGAAAACAACTCATGTTCCAAACCACCAACCAGTGTCATGTGTTGATGGCTCTTGATTTTAAGAGCACCTGCCGGGAGAAAGCCCCCAGGCTTCGCAGCATAGCCCCATGTTTTTTTCCTGTGGAAAATAAACTGTTCATACTGGTTGGTGATATACCTACCCCTCTGAAAAATATGAAAGTCAGATTGGATCACCATCCCAGCTATTGGGGAAAATAAAAAATGTTCCAAACCACCAAGTAGCATACATATATATATATATACTACCCCCCAAAAAGATGTCGCAAAGTGTTTCCTGTGAACCTGTGAATTAGATGATATATATATATATACTTCATATTTCCAGGCATCCATTCCCACTTTTCTTGTTGGGGGTTGCGAATGGTTTTTCCCCAACTTCTTTCAAGATCTTCCAGGTCTGAGGAACTGCGAGTCCAATGACCGTACCACAGACTTGGAACAATTGATCCGTGTCCTCGCTGGGTGCTTTCGTAAGGATTTCACGAAATGTTGTTAAACCATTCAAGGCAATTTCATGAAAACGACTCAAGGGAATCACACCTCAATAGAACCTATGTGATCAATGGTCATTTCAGGAACCTAAAATGGAGGTACTGTACCATATAAGGCCATATTTAGTGATTAAAACATGATTTCTCAGAACGGAACAGTGAGGAGAAACCCAAAAATGTGGTATCTTAGCTCCCCCTTCAGAAATCGGATGCAGCTTGGAATGGTGGGTTTAAAATCTGGGCAATACTAACATATGTAGCTTCGTCAAAACTTTTGTCAAGACATGGTATCGAAATGACGATCCCACAATGGGAATTCTTTGACTCATATGAGTGGATCGATGACAATCCCTCAATTTCCAATCCAATTTTTGACCATGCTGAATTGACACGCCATCAACATACATTTTCTTCCACCACAGGGAGCAATTTACAAAAAACAAACGTCACGGTCCTCGCTGTCGATGATGCTTTGGCTGAACCAGGTGGCATGAGTGTCAGGATCATGCATGAACATCCCGTAACTCCTTGGCCGTAGGGTCAACAAAAAACCCTTCGCCACACGCCACAAAGACCCGGCCTGCTATTTCAACATAGCGGTGGAAAATCCTCCATGTTTACTGGTTAATGGTTGAGCCCTACCCTTCTGAAAAATATGAGCTAGTGAACGTCAGTTGGGATGATTGTTCCCAATATATGGAACAATAAAATTCATGTTCCAAACCACCAACCAGTTTAGATCATTTCTTAGGAACATGCATGGATTTCCATACTTATGTTGGTCTAGTGGAGCGTGAAATGCTGGTCGGTGAAGGGGTTCAGCCTTTGGGATAGAACGACATAGAACAAAACAACATGTTGGGTGGGATTCAGCCCCGAAACAAAAGGTTTGCCTGAAAAACATGTGGAAAACCTCTAGCTCCCCTGGATTATCTTCCCATGAGATGATACCCCTTGGGTGGTATACCGCAACATAAAAAAAAACATGATCAGACACAGCGACATCAGAGTTGTGGGGCAGGCACCACTCCTGTTTTGACACTTTCCGCCAAAAACGTCCGTGACCCCCGCTTGCAGATGCGCTGACGCACACGTAGTCTCACGACTCTGTGTGTTGCGTTCATCCAAAAACGGTTGGGCAAAGCCACGAAATGTACTTTGTACCGTGGTGCGAGTTGTGCTGAATGCTGGTTGCCCAGGATGATCAAAGAAAATCAAAAAATGGCAACAACAAATAAAAAACACGCTTATCATCACAGATTCAAGTTAATTAAAGCGTTCCGAGCTGCATTTTCCCCACAGGCTGATCTGAACGCTCAGATATGACAGAATCGGCCTATCCAATCTGATCAGTTGGGTCCATGTTCAAGCCCGAAGCTGCTTCGCAATCCCGAAGCGGGTGCTAAGCTACGATTCAAATCTTTGGCTAGTGCTGAATTTTAGATATCCATTAAACATTAGGGGTTTTCCAAACCATAGATTTTAGATCGAGTAGGTATATATAGATATGGACAGCATACATGCATATTATGTTGTATCTATCTATCTATCTATCTATCTGTCCATCTGTCCATCTGTGCATCTGTCTGTCTGTCTGTCTGTCTATCTATCTGTCTATCTGTCTATATGCCTATATGCCTATCTGTCTATCTGTCTATCTATCTGTCTATCTATCTATTAATTAATTGTATGTGTATATATATATATAATTATATATATATATTAAAACTTGATGGATAAATGACCGACCAGCAGCAGGGTGTGCTTTGAGCTAGACATGACCAGGGACGAGCAGGATTCAAACAATTTGAATACGAGGGGGGCTTACCATGTGTTGCATTTACTCTAAAAACTATCATGGGAAGCCCCTTACGAAAGAACAACTTAGTCTGAGTCGTCAAGCAAACCATCAGAATCATAATATGCTGTCCATTTGGAAGACCCAAAGTCAGGAGGGGATCTCTGTGTGCTTCTTTTAGGGAAGTAGGCGATCTATTTGTACACAAACACGTTCAAAGATACACATGTTCTAAGATAGACAGTTGTCATCTATTATGTCACATCATACAAGGTTAAGACGGTTGACCAGTTTACCGGCTAGCCACAAAGGTTTCAACAAAGATATACAAACCCAAGCTGACTGAAATTCTGTAAACATGATGACTCCCTTGACAATCCAAGCGCACGGTCAGTGCAGGTAAGCCGACCGTCCATTGATATTGATCAATCTGGCACCAGAAACTGTCACGCAAAACATTGAACTGCGTTGTGTCACATTGTGTGATGGTCAGACACCCATTGGTGACTGACACAGAAACGCTTCCCTGCAGGGGTGGGCCTAGAATCCGTCCACCCTTTCGCGATGGATGTGGTCCATGACTACAATTTAAAGATTGACTTTGATGACGTACGCTATAGATCGCTATAGGGCAACCCGAGTCTAAACTTTCCTCAGGACTGAAATCAACTACCCACCACCCTGTCATTGGGGTTATTAGATATTAGAACCTGTCTCATCATTTAAAATACAGCATGGGCTAACATGTCACCCTACGCTAACAAAAGAAACAATCGGATGCAACTACAGGTCTCTTTGGCTCATGACGTCATACCCACTTCTGGACATGACATGAGCTATGACAAATACCCTTTTACCATTCCTTTATACTGGCTGGTTGATAGGTCTCCTTGTGAAATGGGTTCTACTAATCCTATATCCCAGTAAATCAGGCTCTTCTTATACCGTTCCTATCGTTCCTATCCTTTAGAACTTCCACCACCGCAGGACAGCAAGATGTTCAGGTCATAAGACAGTGGCCGCATCATTGTCACCCCGAAGATCTCTGCTCCAGGGTACACAACAACTTCACGGCCCCCCGGTTTTCACCCCGGGCACAAAAACGCTTGGACGCTGGGATTGACCATCCACGAGTTTCGATCACATAGCGAACAAACCAACAACCTGCTAAGAGACATGAAGGGTTTAACGAACCAAAACAAGGGTTGTAAGCAACCACAACTGATTGTCTATGCCCAAATTTGGATATAACCTGAGTATACAAAAGCAACCCTTTTGCAAGTCACCAGTGCTAACGGGTTTCCCCCCCCAAACTAATCGTCGCCGATCACAAAACACGTTTTCTCTCCCCTATTGTAATAAAAACTAATATATTGTGAAAACAAATTGACCAATTAAAAAAACAGTTATGAACCTTCACCAATTGGTGATGTACTTACCAAACTTAACATTTTTCGTGACTTCAAATCCGCCAAGGACTGGCCATTTCCAGGCTCCAAAGGCATCCCCTCGTCAGACTCCTTGGGGCCGGGACTTCGAGAAACACCATTACATCCCCTTCCGAAATTAATTTGGTTTATAGATAAGGATAACAATATTTAACAATGTGATAGGGATACATGTATCGTACATCTATTTTTTTATCGTGATATAAGTGATAAGTGTGGTTTTTCACAATAACGGTATATGATGATACATCTACATTTGGATAAATTACGAACCGACTGAGAACTCAGAGGGTTCTTCGTAAGAAGAACAAAGGTTAGGGATTTATATAATAAACTAAACAAATTGCATTCAAACCAACAAAAATATGGGACACTGCCCCCAAATTTTGGAATAGAAACATCAACCAACTGTGGAAATCATATGTTCACCATTGTTCATTCCAATACCACGCTAGCCAAATAAGAACCCATGAACTAATAAGCAGTTCAGAAACCATTCTGATCACAGTAAATTTGATTCTATATCAACTCCGGGGTTGATGGTGACCTCAAAAATGTTGCGCAAAAAGTTCCTAACCATCCTGTAAACAGTTTATCTTCAAAATTCTGAAAAGAAAACCAACAAAATGTTGTACATCTAAAAAAAACTAACAAATAGTTTTTTACAAGTCTAAATGTTTTTTTTACATGTACATTCCCTGACATATAGTCTAACCGGCATAGCCCATCAACCCACCACTTCACCTGGAATTTTCCGGCGAAATCCCGATGAGATCCCCGTTGGAATGCACGGGAATTTCCTGGTGAGATCTCCATGTTTTTCCGTTTTCTCTACACAATTTAAATAAAGCATCCCAGTGTTGTTTTTAATACCCCCCAACTGAAGACAGAGGCATCATGCATCATGAATTGCGTGGTGAAAACCCAACGCATTGCATTATTTTTGATGGTTGAACCATGTAAAAAACATCAGTTTCACATTTTTTTGGTTTGAAACAATAAAGAGCAAACATACATATATAATCATATATATATATGGTTGATTTTTGCCTTTGATATGTTCATTTTTGTGTGTAGTTCACGTCCCATCACATCCTGATTCCCATATGATATCCTGGTCTTGTTTGCTGACTAGCTATACTGGGCAGTGGTTCCAGGTAGTAAGTTGATGATATTCCCAGTTGTAAGTGGACGTAAGTGGACTCACCTTACTTGCAATGTCGATTCTCCCTCGGTTCTCCCTCGTTATGTTTCTAAATTAATAAACCCATGAGAACTATAGTTGCGTCTAAAAAATGCATAAATGATTGGCTTTCCGACATGAATGATGAATGTTGGTACCCAAGTCATGAAAACTTGCATGTGAAACACAAATAAACTATAATAAGCGCCCCCCCCCCGTTATGTTTGTTGGTTTATAAACCCCATTAACTATTGTTATGCGGAACATAAACCAGAGTTACTGAAGTCATGTTCACCAATTTAGCTACCGTTTGGGGGCCCCACAATATAAAAAACAATTGTTAAGTAATGTGGGTAAAACAATGTAATAAACCATCCATGACTGGGAATGGTAACCATAAGTAAGCATACTTTGAGTGTGTTCCAGGGTCCCCGAAAAATATCAAGCCAACCCTGTTCCCCAGAGCTGCGACACAGCTTTTTGCCACGGAGTCGATCAAGATCGATTCTGGCCAAAGGTTCGAGGATCACCTGGCAGGTGTACGGTACAATGTTTCAGACTCTTGAGCGACTTGATCTTCAAAATGTCGAATTGATCTTCAAAGTATGGTCCGTCGAGATGCAATAATCATCAAAATATGTGAATTGCTGCAACTACAGACCAAGCTGTCCACTCCTTTTTTCGCCCCTGCACAGCGTGATGCCTCCCTACTTTGGACCTAGATGGACCGAGGACCATGGACCAATGTGAACCATGGACCGGTGGACCATGGACCAAAACCCTTTAAACACCGTTAACTACTGCCTGCTTCCAATGCCTCGAGATTGGCTCAGGAGCGCAGGCAGTCAAAATCACTTTGGCCCAGCGGTCCACACTCAAGCGGGCTGGAAAGCAAGTCTTGAAATTGTTCACTATAGCCTTTTCTGGTAGCCCGTTCCACACATTTGCTTGTAGTGTGTTGGCACCATTCAGCAACACCTTGCTGAGCGCTTGCACTCACTGGCTTAGTAAGCTTCATAAGCGGCTTCCCAGCTGCTCCACATGTCGACAGCAGGGGAAAGCAGCTTCTGCAATGTGCACAACTGGGCATTCTGGAGGTTGAACAATTCAGGCAGCCTGTGCCTGTGCAAAGCTGCCACGTATGCCTAAAATCTGGGCTGCTCAGCCACTTTTCTATGATGGCCCTTCAGGCCCAAAGCTTGACGCTGGGCAGACACAGAAATCTGAACCTCCGCCATGCCGAGGTCGCAAAGCTGAAGGAGCTGAATTTCTTCCAACCACAGGCAGTTGGACGGTTTGACATCGAGATGTAGAAGTGAAGCCCGTTGATGAAGGATACGCAAAGCAATTTCCAGCTGGTTGGCAACAACAACGTTCACCATGTCACCATGTCAGGGCTCAACTTTCCTGGTCCCAACCGGTTCGCCAAGCTTGGCCCACCAAGTGTCAATGCCACCCAAGGCCGTGGTTCGCCACAATGATCAGCATCAAGCAGCACAGGAAAGAACCTGTGCTCCTTCACACTCAGTTTCCCACCCGGGCATGGACGCCATTGAATATCTTCAGGGCACAGGGGCTACCATACCAGCATCTGCCAGCAAGCACTTGTCCATATGTGCCTTCACCCAGAACGGTGTCGACCTCATACTGCCCCCCCGAGTTTCACCATGGCACCAGCAGCTGGCTCAGGATCACTCAGCTGCGGCTGGATTTCCTTTTGCTTGGCAATAACGTTTCGCAAGGGGATCCCCATCTGCAACAAAGCAGCGCGTCGGGCCAGAAACTCAGCCTTGCTTTGGTCTTGGTATGGTGCTTTTTCTGCATCCAAGAGGGAAGACCAAACTTGTCCGAGTCTTTTCATTTCAGCTGCAAACTCAAACTTGCAAGCTCCTGGCTTGACACAAGACCTCTCCTTCAAAAAGAGGGCAAAAGCTTTTCTCGCCTTTGGAACTAGGCCTTCCTGCGCAACCTTGCTCACTGCATTGCCTCCAGATCTTTTTCTTTGTGATTTTTCAGGTGTTTTGGTTTTCTTCCAGAGCCTTGTTGTTTGCACACCTTTGAGCCAACGGGCCATGGACGAGGGACTGCGGACCGTAAACCTGGAACCACTTGCAAGGGAGAGCGCTTGAGCCACAGTGTGCGGACACGAGAAAGAGATCAGTGGCTGCCAGAAACCCAGGCAAGAGTTTCATTGAAGCCTTCAATGCTGCAATCTGATATCATATATATCAAGTCACTCATACACAGCGCGGCTTACAGCCATGCATCCCACCAGCCTTCAAGTGGCAGTAGAAGGGAGGAGTGGGTGGCGGAAGGATCTTGCAGCTACTCCATCAGCCTGCACCCACTCTGGGAAGCGGCTGACCATGGTGGACCTGAAAACAGGGTTGAGAAAATGAGGCTGGCACAGTGTCATGCTGAGTCGGTGCCGCTGGCTACTTAAGCAAGTGCAGCATGTCATTTTCCCAAGCTGCCATGGTTTTGTCTAAAGGCAATGAAATAATCAAAACTAAAGCTGCCTACTGCGATGACAAATCAGCAGGGACAAGCCAGCACTGGCAAAATGACACATTGAAGCAATGAAAAGACCATGGACCATGGATTGCAAACCCTCAACGAACCAATCAAGCTGAGTGCGGCTTTTAGTGCTGGCTTTTGGAGGAGCAATCACCAAATCAGCCCTGGGTCTCGTCGTCAAGTGGGCTCCCTGGTTCCATGGGCTCTTCATCTTCGCAGTCTCCGCCTTGGTTCTTCACCAGGCTTTAAAGAATTTCGGGAAAGTATTTCTTTGCGTTTTTGGCACCGTCTTCGCTGAAACGCACCAAAGAGTCTGCAGTCTCCTCTAAGAGCGCTGCGCTGAAAGCTGCAATGCTTGTGGCAACTGCCGTGGGCCCACCGGTCGCAAGTTCGCGGCAGTCATGAATTGATTTGCGAACTTCAGGACGTCCTGGCAACATTGCCCAAGTTCCGGACCCTGGGCTTTCGGGGAAGGGCCATCCGCGCCAAGAAGGATCGTCCTCAATGAGCGGAGCCAAGGCGAAGGAAAAAAATATATACTGGCTACAGCCATGCCCCCACACATAACAGGCAGGGAAAACAAGTTGTTACAAGGAGAAAGCCGGGGCTCATAGAAACGCAGCTGGCAACCATGGGCGATGGGGTGACGAATGAAAGGATGCATGAGCAAGTGGAACTCTGTTTGCCGTCGAGCCTAAGCTCTGGCACAAATTGCTCGAGGAGCTCCTTCACACAGCACAGCACCTGGACATTGGGCAGCTCATCAATGCCACAAAAAAATGTAAAATTAAAGCAGGCCCTTTTTTGAGACAACCGCTTTGAAACGATCCAACCAAGCTGCTGAAGTCCAAATCTGCGGAATCTGCAAGTCCTCCGGCATCCAGGGGAAACCTGGCTGCAAACGCGCTCGCAATCCCAGCACATGCCCAAGCATGTTTTCCTTTCCCTTTGCTTGTCACAATTCTTTTTCCTTGGGGGAAAAGAACAACCAAGTGAAGAACAAGCAGATTCCACACAAGCGGCCGACATCATCTGTTGTTCGCACTCGCGTAGGATAAAAAAGGAGCGCATTGTGCTGAAGCCTGTTCCGGCCCATGTAAAATCTTTCGATGTCTCGCAGCGCGTGTTGAAGAACCATGGGGCGGTCTGCAAAGACCTGGGATGCGAAGTCAGGAGCTTCAAAGCAAACCCAAAAAATGGCCATGGTCAAGCACTCAAGGGGAAGATGGAAAGGTGTTGGCAAAAATCTGGAAAGCCATCAATGCTACGAAGCAAATACTGCTGGAGAACCACATCTGCACCCAAGCTGAGGATCGCTGGTCTGATTGTGACTCCTTTGGATGCCAGCAAGTCAGTCACATCTGCCATCTGCACCCTGATCCAGTCCCTGGGACGCTGCCGCCGTCTCAACGACTTCCTCAGCTGCCTGCTCCATTGATAAAATCGAACAATGGACTGTGGACCCTGGACGGTGGACCTGAGCCAACAACGATGCCCCAACTCCAAGGTGTTTGTGCAGATTCGCCCCCCCAAAAAAAGGTTCAACAAATACATACTTGAACCTTTTTTCCTCTTCAGGCATGTATGGGCCGAAACTGTGCTGAATCACCTTTGTCTTGATGTCATGTTTGCACATGATAGTGTTTCATCTCCGCCCGCAAGAATAGATAAACAATTCAAGAAGTTACGAAATATGAAGTTTGAAAGTGTTTAGCTGCTCCTTCATTCTGTTTTGTGGGTGGTCAAAACCTGGACCCTGTGGCACTTGGGCAATGACCGTGTTTTGGTCTGCGACCCGGTGAAGGCGGCAATGGAGATAACATACCTTGAGTTGCAGAGACTCTGAGGAGAGTGGCTGCTCCAAGCGGAGTGATTGTATATAACCAAATGGACAAGTATATGTTACATATATTACATGTTGTCTTCAAAAAAAGGGTTGAACGATGCCATTCACAGCGTGCTCTACCCAATCCACAAACCCCTGGAGCTGCGATGTTTCGGAGAACGCAGCCTGCAGGTACGAAGAGCTCGTAGCTCAGCTTGCAAGGAAGGATCACCTTCGGATATGCTTCAGAAAGATCTGAAAGTTGTCTGAAATATCTCAACCAACCGGTTCATGGCTGTGGCGGCCCTCCCCAAGAAATGATATCGGTTAGCTTTTGAAGTCTCCCGGGCTCTGGCCGCAACAGCAGAGGTCGAGCCTGGATCGATTTCAAAATAGGTGGCCATCCAAAGAAAGGCCAAACAGCTCAAGCTTGAAAAATGAAACAACATCAAAGTTGGGCCCCTGGCAATGAGCGCGAAGATGATGAAAGCCGGCTATACAGGACTACCTAGACCTTGGACCCTGCAATGGAAGGGTAAGACGAGTTGAAAACAGGAGAAAAAAAATGTCTGAAGCATGCACTTAGCATAAATAAACATAGATAAACTATAATCATTGGACTTATCTTCGCCAACTGTTCGCCACCGGGCCCTGGCCCTTCCCCGGGCCCCAAAAACCGAGGCTCTCCGTCTAAAGCATGAGAATCGACGCCAGGGCGACGGCAGCGCTGAGGCAGGAACCTGCTGCCTTGGTTTGGTAAAGGTGATACCTTCTGGAGATTTGACAGCTATGGTATAAATATGGTATAGATGGCCAAGCGTCATGATGTTTGATCATTTATGATCATTCATGAGAATATATGAGAGTTTATGATAGTTTATGATAATTTATAATAATTTATGATCATTTATGATCATTTATGATCATTTATGATCATTTATGATCATCTATGATAATCTATGATAATTTAACTAGATTTAACGGGTTGATTGTCCATAGCTGGTGCAAATAACCAGAGTGTAAAGTTGATTATCCAACTGCTATGGCACATATGTTGTAAATGTGTGCGGCAAATGTGGATATGTTTTGTTCTTGTTTCTATACATTATCGTCGCTATGATCATTCCTTCTACTTAGCTATAAGCATCGTAATATGGTCGAATAACTATACAGTAACTAGTATTATATCTATAAAATTATATATATATATAATGTATATATATGTATATATATATATGTATATATATATATACAGTACATGTATCTTTCCATCCTTCAAACACAAGTGTCCTGGCACCAGCCAGATTGTCCTAAAGAAACAAAACAATCTTGACCTTCATCATGTGTTGTAGGCTGTGGCTGAGATGTTTAAATCTGCATAAATACATATCATATCCATTATCTCTGGCATAACCATACCATAATGGTTTCATAAATCTTTCATAGTCCATTTTAAACGTTATCTGGGATATCTGTACTACGCATCCATTTTTGGTGGTTGTTACATTTTAAAAGTCTAACAACTTCAAGCGAGAAACATTTGGAGCCTTGGGGTTGATCGGGATGCATTTTGGCGGTAGATGGATGGACAGATAGTTAGATAGGTAGATAGATAAGTAGATGATAGATGGATGGATCGACGGACAAATAGATAGACAAAGATAGACAAAGATAGACAATATGTATATTATACAGATAGATGAAGAGCTTGATAGATCACTAGATGATAGATGGATAGATCACGAAGTCAGAAGAAACTGTTGCGTTCCTTGCAAACATTTTTTCCCAATATTCCCTCATTTCAATATCACGGGAACGGATTCATCAATCTTGTTTTGTTGTTCTAAGGCATCAAATATATATATATATACACATACATGTATATTTATTTACAGTATACACATACACATGCAAATACCCATACACGTACACATACATATACAGTCTACATATACTACATACACATATCTGGTTGGTGGTTTTAACCATCTTGAAACATTAGTCAGTTGGGGTGATTATTCCCAAAATATGGACAAATAAAAGTCATGTTTGAAACCACCAACCAGATTCATATTCATATATTTCATATATATATATACCTTTACATGTACTCCAGCTCAAGTTAGTAATTCTAGCCATGACCCAAATGACCTGGTTGCCGCCGAGGAACAGCATTGGCTCCAGTAGGATGTTCAGTGCCTCCGGGACTTTCCCGGGATTTCCCCGGGATCAAAAAAAAATATGAAAACACCAGAGTTATCTTCCACCTGGAGGCACTGAATAGTGGAAAAATCATCCATCTTTGTAGTTGTTCATATTTTACACATCTTTATATGTTTTACCATAAAAAATATGGTTTATCTTCCAACTGTACTTTTTGTTTACCCCCTGGTAAACGTTTACAGTTTGCGAACTGGAAAATCACCATCTTTCAGTTCGGTAAATCAACGAACTAAATAGTCCATTTTCAATAGCTATGTAACAAATTACCAGAGGGTAACCTCATCCAAGACGTGGGACCTCCCAGTTCTTTGCAATATGAACTCCACCCTGAACTTGCAGGGAAGCCCCAAAAGAAAACTCGGACCCTTGTTTGCAGTTATGGCCATTCATTAGTCATAACTGGTTACAAATAAGATGAAAAAACACATTCCATAAATGGGGTTATAAGATGTTATAAATACTTATAAAGGGCCATAACTTCTGATACATTTCCCATCAAGTCTTGGTTTACTCGGCCGACTGTGATCTGGCGCGGCCCATATCCCAAATTCACAGAACCCAAATTACTTTTCCTGGGCCCAACTTGTCAAGAACTTCTATTGGAAGAACATCTGGGCATAGCCCCCCTTTATGAAGAGGGGTTCTAATATACACTTTCAAAGCACTACCAACCAAAAAAAACACTCATGATCCTCTTCTTTTTTCCGATAGCCTCCAGCCAAATGTGGCCAACATCTACATGTTCCAGGGCTTGAAATCGGAGGATCGTCCCAGTTGAAACTGGTAGAGTTAGAAACCATTTATGGTACCCCTTTAGTCACCCCAAAATAGAAGCTGGTTGGTGGTATACCTACCCCTCTGAAAAATATGAGTTCGTCAGTTGGGTTTATTATTCCCAATATATTTTCAATATATGGAAAAATAGAAGTCATGTTCCAAACCACCAAATAGGAAGAACAGCAATTTACCACTACTATTACCATTTGACCGGAATGTTACACCACTTCTCTATTTCTAAAAGCTGCTGAAACATCTTCGACCGCCGTTGAGGCCTCCACTGGTGGTCTGTTCATCTGGCATGGTGCTCTCGGTGGTCGTCGTGGTCGTCGTCGTTGCCTCCGTGGTGCTCTCAGTGCTCTCCGTGGTGCTCTCCGTGGTGCTCTCCGCGGTGCTTGTGCTGGATGTTGAGGAGGTTTCTTCCACTTCCTGAGCCAGAAGCCGACATTCTTGGGAAAAGAGGTACCAAAACACTCCAAGTACTTTTAAAGAAATGGTGAAAGCTTGCTTGAAAGTACTAAATTTAAGGGTTTACAAAAACAAAAACATTTTTTATGGGTCCATGGAGTGTCAAGGTGTTTGTATAGATAGAGTTCTGAAAATGTCAAAAATAGTTCTGAGATTCTCACGGAAAGCCTGAAAAAAAACAACCATAATTTATGGTGAATAATATGGGTTAAACAAATTCATTTGAATCATATTTTAATGGTGAGTCCCTGGGTTTCCCTATCTGGGTTTCCCTATGCTTTACCCTTATTGGTGGGAAACGCTTGGCCGACATTTCAAGAAGGGCGCACAATGGCGACCCACATTTCGGAAAGGTCAAGATTTGAGCCGATCCGTGTATCCTCCCACAACCCTGCCTGGTTTACCAGGTTCTTAGGCTATTCTTAGGCTTTTGGGGCCTTGTGTGACGATCAAGAACTCTGTCACAAGATCAACAAGATCTTGTCCAATATTGTCCGTGTGAAATCAACATATGACTTTCACCTTGAAGATTGGACCTCCATTTTGTGTTGGTCAAAACCGTTCCTGGAAATGATATTGGTACAATGTGGGGCCCCCCAGTTATGTTTGTTGGTTTATGGACCCCATTAACTATTGTTATAAGTATCATTAAGTATCATAAACCATAGTTACTAGAGTTAATTGCACGAACTTAGCTATCATTTGGGCCCCCCCCCACATTGGTAGTAAACCTTGAGTTCATCCTGCAATGCATGAGTCTGCAGCTCAACTGATGGACGTGCCCATCCGACATCAACTGGTGCTAAACGCAGGGAATGGATGGGACTGGGGGTTGCTGGGATGATGACATTACTAATGATGAAATGGATCATTCCCGAAAATTCCCTGCGTTTAGCACCAGTAAGTTTTTCTCTACAGTTTCAAGCCCACAAAAGTTTCAAGCATGACTCTTGGCAGTTTCAAGCCCACAAAATGGTGGTAACATGTCACTAGATGCAGGGACCCCATCATTGCAGGACAACTTGCAATGGAACCAATGCTGTATTGCTTCGAAGACCCACTTAATATCAGATCCATATCCCATCTCTGTTTATATCCAAACTGTTTTGATGGGCCAATATCAATACTCCTATCAAATTCATCAATCAATGGGTGCCAATGAACATTTGATGTTTATATCCATCAATGGGTTTTCATATTCTATCTTTGTTGCTCCAACCTAAAAAAAACACCCCGTGCCTGGTCCGCATAGGTCTCCGTGATGGTCTCTGACAACCTCCAGATGTGTGCGGTTTCACACCACAAAGGTAGCACGTGAAAAGTCCCTGGTTAGTGGGACAAGATGGAATCAGAGGAGATCCACTTGTGGAGATATAACCCACTTACCAAGTTCTGATAAGAAATCATGTTTGTTGTATCTCAGTTTCAAGCCATATAGCCATATAGTCTATACACCCATGTCTGGCAAAGAATTGACCCATTACTTACGTGTCATAAATTCACCATGGCACACTTTTTCCAGCCAAGTAATCCCAAGAGTTTGAACATTTATGGCTTAGCCTGGTACCCTTATTTTATGATGGTTTGATGGTGGTTCAATGGTGGTTTACTGGCCATACAACGGGATTTAACGGGATTTAATGGGATTTAATGGGATTTAACGGGATTTAATGGGATTTATACAACGGGATTTAACGGGATTTAATGGGATTTATACAACGGGATTTAACGGAATTTAATGGGATTTAATGGGATTTATACAATGGGATTTAACGGGATTTAATGGGATTTAATGGGATTTATACAACGGGATTTAACGGGATTTAATTGGATTTATACAACGGGATTTAACGGGATTTAATGGGATTTAATGGGATTTAACGGGATTTAATGGGATTTATACAACGGGATTTAACGGGATTTAACGGGATTTAATGGGATTTAACGGGATTTAACGGGATTTAATGTGATTTAAAGGGATTTATACAACGGGATTTAACGGGATTTAACGGGATTTAATGGGATTTAATGGAATTATACAACGGGATTTAACGGGATTTAATTGGATTTATACAACGGGATTTAACGGGATTTAATGGGATTTATACAACGGGATTTAATGGGATTTATACAACGGGATTTAATGGGATTTAATGGGATTTAACGGGATTCAATATTTAATGGGATTTAATGGGATTTAATGGGACTTATACAACGGGATTTAATGGGATTTAATGGGATTCATACAACGGGATTTAACGGGATTTAGTGGGATTTAATGCAACGGGATTTAACGGGATTTAATGGGATTTAATGGGATTAGTGGTGGTTTTACTGTTCCCATCCCAAAATAAATGAGAACTCTGAGACAATGATCTAAACGAGACTGCAATCTTTGCCGGTCAGTTGGGAGTGTGAAAATACAAAGGGCCCATATAGTCATGTGGTCTTCTATCGCCACGTTTTTGGACTTCATTCCCCTCAAAACTCAAGAACCTCCAATCGAAACCCTGATCTAAAATTGGATCCATTGATTTGGGGGGACCATGACTTCAGAACCCCCCAAATCCTCATAAATCCCACGAAAACTTCAGTAAGTCTAAATCACCATTAAAATCACCATTCAATGCCATTAAATCACAATGAAACCACCATTTGTCCCGTTAAATCCCATTCAACCACCATCAAACCACCATAAAATACAATTAAATCCCATTAAATAACCATTAAACCACAATCAAATCACAATTAAATCCCATTAAATCACAATTAAACCACCATTAATCCCATTAAATCCCATTAAGTCACCATCAAACCACTATAAAATCAAATTAAATCACCATCAAACCACCATTATATAATCTTATTAAATCCCATTAAACCACCATCAAACCACCATAAAATAACATTAAACCCCAGTAAATCACCATCAAACCACTATCAATCCCATTATATAAATCACATTAAATCACCATTAAATCACCATTAATTAATCCAGTTAAATCACCATAAAATTCCATTCAATCACATTTAATCACAATTAGATCCTAGTAAATCACCATAAAATCTAAATAAATCATCATAAAATCCCATAAGATCCAATCAACTCACCATAAAATCTCATTAAATCACCATACAATCACATTAAATCCCATTAAGTCACCATAAAAACCCATTAAATCCAGTTTAATCACCATGAAATACCATAAAATCAAATAAATCACCATTAAATCCCATTAGGTCACCATAAAATCCCATTAAAACACCATCAAACCACAATTAATCCCATTAAATCCCATTAAATCGTCATGCAATACCATAAAATCATATTCAATCACAATTAAACCAGCAAAAAAAAAAAACATTAAATAACAATTAAATCCGATTAAATCAATCGCCATAAAATTCCATTAAATCACCATTAAATGACCATTAAATCTCAAAAAAAAACACTTAAATCACCATTAAACAACATTCAATCACCATAAAATCTCATTAAACTCCATTAAATCACAATAAAATCCCATTAGATCACCATTAAATGACCATTAAATCCCATTAAATCACCATTAAACCCCATTAAATCACCATAGAATCTCATTAACCTCCATTAAATCACCATAAAATCCCATTAGATCACCATTAAATGACCATTAAATCCCATTAAATCACCATTAAACCCCATCAAATCACCATAAAATCTCATTAACCTTCATTAAATCACCATAAAATCCCATTAGATCACCATTAAATCATGATAAAATTACATTAGATCACCATTAAATGACCCTTAAATCCCATTAAATCACCATTAAACCCCATTAAATGAACCATAAAATCTCATTAAACTCCATTAAGTCACCGTAAAATCCTATATTGAATTGGATGGTTAGCAGCTCAACATGAATCGGTCCGTTGCCCGCCGTCGCCCGCCTTCGCTCGCCAAGACGTCGCAGTCGTTCGATGGTGATTTCCGCGGTGGTCAAATCCTCTGAGATGTCATCCTCGCCGCAGTAAACAAAGAGTTGTGGTGTAACTGCTTTTTGAAAGTTATGATAGCCATGATAGTAAATAAGAATAGTAACCATTAGTTAAGGTTATAGCCATTTATGTAGTAACTGGTAAATAAGATTAAATACCATAAATGGAATATTGTAAGTATACTTCTAATTGTTTTTTCGGGCCATAACTGAAGAACGAGAACATATTTGATCGTTTTCTAGCAAAACACACATAACATATGGACCATTTGAATAGATTATTAGAAGAAAACAATGGATATGTTACTTACGTTTTATCAATTGATGTTGATGACTATAATGGAATATGACTTTATTATAAGTTAACATGATATTTGGGTGTGCCTGAAAATTGTGTATACAATGATAGGCACTCTGAAAATTGCTATGTTGGTAAGGAACACGATGAACAACCACTATATGAAACAATACGGTACCCTATTTTCAGACAAAATCACAAAGTTATAGCTCGGTGGACTTATTTAAAACAAATCTGTCTTGAGATGTTCATAGATGTCCCTAGTTTCAAACTAATTTGTGATTTACCAGTGTTTCTTTGACAATGATCAAAACACAAGTAGGATTCAAATCATTGGTGTCTATCATCATTTCCAGTTTCATGGCTCCACGACATGGTATCGTGTGGGGGACTCACCAGCCAATTTACAATTCTTAAATATTCTTAAATAGGAGATAATAAGTTGTTTCACCGTTGCAGTTTGTTGTTTTCCTCAACACATTGGGACACAGTCTCATGGAACATCATGAACAGGGTCTTCCTCTTCATTGTCAGTGGTGAAACAAACATCTTGGTAGGTGGTAGAAAATCCTGATGTTTCTAAAATATAGTTCTACTGTTCATATTATACCATATTATTATACCCACAAGTTATCGTATTATATGGGATTATAATATAGGTATAATAGGGTGTATATATATCTGGTATAATATTAAAATATAGTTCTACTTTTAATATAGGGATTTTAATATTATACCATATTAATCCATATATTACACCAATAATTATTATAAATCCCTGCTGAAGTGCCACTAGTCTTGCTATTGCCGTTCAAAGCTGAGTTCACCGACCGCCTCCTGTAGCAGCAGGGGTACAGTATGGTGTGTTTTGGTGTCATAATTTATAGTATTGTCATCCGTATTGGTTGTACAATAAGGATAGATACCAAGTATGTTTGTACATGTACATATATATATATATATATATACATAATGACGAACAGTTGTCAGCTAGAGCGCTGATTCTCCCCACTCAAACCTCCATTTTAGCAGTGTTTTTTTTTTTTAAAATACTGATTGATAGAGAAATAGGGAATCCCCCAATCCTGCTGGTATCTTGTTATAGATTAATTCATGATTAGTTCCCCTTAATAATTAGAATCCCCAGTATATATATATATATATATAGTTAGTATAGATTGATTATTAACCAACCGGGCTTTAGCAGCCACTGCTGATGGAAATTCCGCGTCACACCGAGGTACAGACAGTTGCTGAGTCTCGTCGTCATCCATGTCCTGTGCCCACTTCAGCCACCGCCCAAGTCCAAAGTATTCGCAAAGCCAGGGACGATAAAAAATAAACAACTCGTATTTTATGGTTGAACAAGTTAAATATAAACTTGTATATATATATATACATACTATACATAGTATAATATATACAATAAAATAAAGTAAAATATCATAGGACATTAAAATATGACATATTTAACAAAACAAAAAATAATATAATATAATATAGATATATGGTATAATATGATGTGACATAATATGATATGATATAGTATAATATAACACAATATGATACAATATAATATAATACAATACACTACAATACAGTAACACAATACAGTGATAACATATAATATAATATAATAAAATATAATATAAAACATGTGTTTGCATATTTGCAACCGCCAGCAAATAGTTCTAGCAGATACAGTTCAAGTTTTAATCAGTCAACATGTCAGGCTTTACGCACCTGGTGTAGTATGGCACCGAGAAGCCATGGCCAATGGCTGGTAAATCCCTCAAAATCCCAAAGTCTTGGTAAATCATGAAAACGCTGATACTGAAAATGGGGAACACAATCCTTTTGATACCTGAAAAAAAAGCCCGGCCACTTTGGGCTTCAAACACCCAGACTTCAACAAAATCAGCAGGATTTAAACATGAACACGAGCATGTATTGCTCATCGATTACTATCTAAATTACGTGTAGCAGTGTTCAACAGCATCTGTTATTCCATTGGTCAAATATTAATCTCTCATGGCTATGGGAAACCAAATTCTATTTCCATAGCTATGTCGAAATACCATAGGGTATCATCCACTATAGGGCTTTGTTTGAAAAGGGGATACCTCCAAATCCAATGGTGTCTCATCATTTTAGGGTCTATGTTGCTTTAGAGGATGCTACCCTCCAGTAAATTGACATAGACCCTGCAAATAGCCAAGATTTAGTGGGAACTCATCTTCCAACTCCCTAATACCAGGCAGGGTTTTCTGGTAAAACTTTGGGGAGATCGTACCCTCCGGTGATCTGAACCTCCATGGCTGGTTCATGGATTTCCCGGCCAGCCATGCTTGATGACATCTCGAACAGGGTATCATTTTTATTATAATTTATACAATGTGGGGCCATCTAAGTACCATAACTATGGTTATAACTACCATAAACCCTAGTTATTGTAGTTATAAACCAGCTTAGCTATCCTGGGGGCCCCACATTGTACGGATATATTCCCATTTCATCCCATTATATCCAGATAAAACTTGGATTTAAAAAAAACAATCACCTATAGATTCCCCCTATTTGATTTCCCGAAAAAAAAAAATCAGCCCAGGTAAATCACCATATACCTGGGTGGGCAGTTCTACTATAATGGGTTATATTATGTATATATATATAACCATTGTAGGGATTCTATCCCAATTTAAGTTTGGATCCCATCGCTACACCCATTGCTTAAGTCCCTTAAGTCCCGGTCATCCCCGAACTTCACTCACCGCAGCTTCCCCACTCGCAGCCTCCGTGGAGACCTTGCAGAAGTAACGCGCTTTGCCAAAGGTCACCCGACATCTCCTTGGGGACCACGGCCGTATCCCGCGATACGAAAAGGTCCTTTTTTTTAAGGCCTAGCGGACGGGTGACCCTCCAAGTAGCCACTAAAAAAAGTAGCAAACGTACGAAAACGATGATGTAAAATAGCACTTTTTTGTATGACTTACAGTGAGAAGGCTTTAGGTCAATGTTTGTTTCAGATCTGGAATTTGTCGGATTTGTTTGAGGGACCCCAAAAAAATATGGCAAGCACATCATATTCCCTATCTGGTTGGTATACCTACCCCCCTGAAAAATATGCTCGTCAGATTGGATCATCATCCCAACTCTTGGGGAAGTCATAAAAGTCATGTTCCAAACCACCAACCAGTTGATGATCCCATAAAATCACCATAAAATCCCATAAAAAACAACCATAAAATTCCATAAAAAAACACATTTGTTGCCTATTCAAATGGCAATAATTTTTAAGGTCTCCAGACATGGCTGTCAAAGGCACTGGATCTGCTGATCTGCCATAGATAGTCAAAAACCATCCCATTAATCCCATTAAAGGATGGATAATCCACTACATATAAAACATTATGGAAAAGATCATGGAATCATGGACCAACTATCAATTTATATTATATATATAGCCTCTGGTAAACTAACATAGCCATGGAAAGATCTACCATGTTTTAAAGGTAAACCATCTATATATTTCTATGGGCCATGGCTTCCATGGCAATGTTAAATAATCAAAGGGTTGGTGGTATACCTGCCCCTCTGAAAAAATGAGTTCGTCAGTTGGGATTTTTGACATTCCCATATATGAAATGGAGAATAATCCAAATGTGTGAAACCACCAATCAGTATACGTATATATAATTATATATATAACATATACATTAAAGGTATTGAAAGGTGCACTTAAAACAGAAAAAACTGTTCATTAACACCAGGGGCATATGGAACTCTATCCCAAATCCCTGTAGATTGGAGCTTCGAGAACTGGTACTACCATGTCAGCTTCAAACGTCACTACATATACCATCTGGTTATTTAACATAGCTACAGAAAATCACCATTTGTAATGGGTAAACCATCTATTTCTATGGGCCATTTCTATAAATGGGCCATCCATACCATGGCTATGTTAAATAACCAGAGGGTACTACCTAGTAACAATGGCATGGAATTGGGACCAATTTCTACCTAAACATCACCATTTTTTCATGTGGTGCCAGAACTTGTTGACCCTTTTGACCCCAATGCCGACTTGGTCAACATCTGAAAACCCCGTAAGTCATCTCCAAGGGTTCAATGGCTTCATCCATCGTGTTTTTCGGGAATGATCCACTGGCGAACTATCAATCATCATCCCAGCAACCCCCAGCAACCCCCAGCAACCCATCCATTCCCTGCTAAGTAAGCACCAGGAAGTTTTCATCGCTTCATCATGACAAACCCACATCAGTGTTGTTCTCAGATAAGGTTCTAATTGGTGGTATACCTACCCCTCTGAAAAATATGAAAGTCAGTTGGGATTCTTCCCAAGATATGGAAAGTCATAAAAGTCATGTTCCAAACCACCAACCAGAGTTTCTTGTCAGTGATGTCCCTGGGCCTATCAGAACCTGCGCCAAGCTTGTCGGGGGAGACATGATTCAAAACGATCCATGATTGATCAATGATGCTAAACATTACCCTCTGGTAAACTAACATAACTATGGAAGATCACCATTTTTAATGGGTAAATCCACTATAAATGGCCATGTTCAATAGCAAACTGTTAGTTTACCAGAGGGTACCAAACTATCAAAACCACCAAAATTTGGGGTACCCGATTTGTCTCAAACCCCACATGTCGTTGAAGAATGCGGTACAACCTTAGTCGTACTGTTCATGGAACTCTGGTGTAAGCTGCTGGATCTGAATCATGAATAATGTGGGTAAAACCATGCCATAAACCACCCATGACTGGGAATGCTAAAATACCACCTATAAACATGGTGATTTGATGGTTTATGATTGTTTTACCCACATTACTCACAATTCTCAATGCATCTTCCACAATTGTCACTGATTGTCAACACGCATCTTCGATTTTTTGAGGGCTACGGCTAAAATCAAAGACTGAATGATCGAGCCTGATTTAGCCTTAAAATTGTCCAAGTCCAATCATTGAGTATCATCTTACAAGGTGGTGGTTTCCCCCACTTATAAGTTGATTGATCATCCCACTAACCATAAATACAACTACCAATCCGGGACCAGAAGCCCACTTATGACTACGGTTAGTTATAAGTTAGTATATAAAACCATTAAGTAAAGATATATCTACCATAAGGCCTAGTGAAATCAGAGTTATGTGGCCCCCAACTTACCCTCTGGTAATTTGTTACAGTTTGCTATTGAACATGGCCATAGAAATCATAGAAATAGTGGATTTACATGGATGTACCCATTGAAAATGGTGATGTTCCATAGCAAACTGTAACAAATTACCAGAGGGTGTATACTATTATTAACCATCATCAACCATATAATAACTGCATATATTAACTATTATTAACACTGGTTGGTGGTATACCTACCCCCTGAAAAAAATGCTCGTCAGATTGGATCATCATCCCAACTATTGGGGAAAAGAAAAAATGTTCCAAACCACCACCCAGAACAGTATATTAACCACATCTTCACGGCTTCTGTGACACTTTACCAGGCCGGGATCCCACCTGGAACGGTGAAATTCCTGGCGACGCCCATCACCTCAAGAGAGAGCGACTCTGAGCGACTGCCAGTGGCGGCCTGTAAAAAATGGATATGGATTGAACTGTGTTAATATATGTTAATATGGATTAATAAGGATTAATAAGGATTAATATGAGTTAATATGGATTAAAATGGATTAATATATCTTAATATATCTTGATATATCTTAATATATGGATTAATATATGGATTAATATATGTTACTCTCTGGTTATTTAACATAGCCATGGAAAATCACCAGTTTTAATAGCTAAACCCAGGTAAACCATCTATTTCTATGGGCCATTTTCCATGGTTATGTTAAATAACCAGAGGGTAATATAGATTAATATGGATTAATATGGATTAATATATCTTAATATATCTTGAAATATCTTAATATATGGATTAATATATGTTACCCTCTGGTTATTGAACATAGCCATGGAAAATCACCAGTTTTAATAGCTAAACCCAGGTAAACAAACCATCTATTTCTATGGGCAATTTTCCATGGCTATGTTAAATAACCAGAGGGTAATATGGATTAATATGGATTAATATGGATTAATATATCTTAATATATATATATATATATCTTGAAATATCTTAATATATGGATTAATATATGTTACCCTCTGGTTATTTAACATAGCCATGGAAAATCACCAGTTTTAATAGCTAAACCCAGGTAAACCATATGTTTCTATGGGCCATTTTCCATGGCTATGTTAAATAACCAGAGGGTAATATGGATTAATATGGATTCATACGGATTAATATATCTTAATATGGATTAAGATGGATTAAAATGGGAGACCAATGATACGCATGATGATTTTTACGGAAAGAACCAGACTTTTCTTGTGGCAATCGGATTGCATTGATTTTTTTTTTCCATCCCGCCCCACATGAAACACCGCTTCGCTGCGCGGGTCTAGTATTGGATTTCTCATGGGGGTTCATATGAATGGTAATGTGGTTCAAACAATAATAAACAATCCCCATAATCACCATAAATAGGTTATATAAACCATTCCCAAATGCGTGGTTTATAACATTGTTTTACCCACATTATATTAAATCATGGGGATTGGATTAGCTACACTGTTCCATGGATAAGATTCAATCGAACATGTGGTGGAACATATGGCCTAAGTTTGGACGGTTCCCAGGGCCCTGTTGTTTTGTGTGGGAAGACAAGCTGTCTTTCCTTTCAAGTCAGCGCGTGCTAAAACAGCAACGTACATCTATCTGGCTATCTATCCTAATCATCCTAATCTAATCAAATCAAATGTAATCTAACTCTATCTAATCAAAACTAATCTAATCTACCTCAATCTGTCCAATCTAAACTAATCTAGTCTAATCTAATCGAACCAAGTCTAGTACAATAGATCTAATAATCTAATCTATCGAATATATAATCTATCCAATCTATTCTTATCGTATCTCGTCTTACCTTATCTTATCTTACCGTTTATATATAATTATATATATATATGCCTCTCTATCGATTTACTTATCTATATGTATGACTTTCATTTGCGAGTGGTGGAATCATTAATTGTTGATTGTTAACACAGTAGTTTTATATTTCATGCAGGCAGGGACAACAAACTACAGGACGTTTAGGAAAGAAAAAACAATGGTGGTTGCCACCTTAGAATCGGATGCGTCAGAGCCGTTCAAAAGATTGTAGTTTCTAATTCGACAAAGGATTCGAACAGGAGTAGATGCGAATGTACAATGAGACAAGATACAAATGCTGTAAATGTGTGTGTGTGTGTGAGACATTACACATGTGCGAAATATATGTGCATATATTATATGGTTTGTAAGTGCAGTATCTAGAATCTAGATTCTGAATACCACGATGGTATCACTCAAGAAGGCTTCCTGCAGTGCTAAGCCACGCGATCGATGATGCGGTCCAGGAATGCATCCTTGGTCGTGGTTCTTTTCGGCCCTGCTAAACACCTGAACATTTTCAGAATTCGGAACAGCCATTGGTTGGTGAGAAATCGTCCTCTTTTCAAAATATGCTGTTCCGTCACGAAAAATCTTGGATTTTAATTATATTATATTAGTAATGATATCCCCATATAGTAGTCTATAGTAATCATTGGTTGATGATTACTAATTCTAGCCCAGAAATGGGATCGAAAAATGATCGAGAAATGGGCTCCTATCCTCCCCCAGTTGTAGTTCAGCTCTCCCATTTCTGGACGGTCCCAAACATTGACCTCATTTAAATGGATCAAAAAGCATCAGCCCAGCAAAGTACACGTGACTTGACCAGGGGGGAAAGTGTTGCGAATCATCGATGTACTGACATTTAATCACCATAAACACCTACAGTTATGGCCATTTATTAGTTATAGCTGTTTTACTGTTTTTTTTTACACATTCCATTAATGGGGTTTTGTCAGTGTTTATAACTGGTAGTTCGGGCCATAACTGTACGTAAATCGACTGAAAAACCCAATGGGGCACCCAATGTCTTGATCAACACGCGAACCACGATGCCAGTGCTAACAGTGAAGGTTAATAGGGGTCCAATACTAAGCTTGCGATGATCTGGGTGTGTCAGAAAATGGGGATTTAACATAGGGAGTCTTCATAGGGAAAGTTCTGACTACTCTCTGGCTATTTAACATAGCTGTGGAAAATCACCGTTTTTAAGCGGTAAATCATCATCTCTATAAATGTGCCATCTATACATGAATCATAGCTATATTATGACATTACCAAAGGATAAATAAAATCTTGGGTTACCATATTTTCAAACAAACCCATCCTGGCGCGTCTCCTCCAAATATTCGGCCCACTTCCCATGGATTTCATACGAGCAGAAATATGAATCCCGAGGGTGTCAAACTTCAAGTTTTTTGAGCTCACATGGAATGAACCTTGTATTGGTTTTAGGTCATGTGTTTAGGTGGGCTACCCTCTGGTAATTCAACAGTTTGCTATTGAAAATGGTCATAGCTAGTTAGTTGTTTCACCAATTCAAAATGGTGATTTGTTTCCATACCAAGCTGTTAGTTTACTAGATAGTGAATCCCATTAAATCCCAAAAAAAACATCACCATAAAATCAAATTAAATCCCATTAAAATCACCATAAAATCCCATAAAGTCCCGATCCCATTAAATCTCATAAAATCCAATTAAATCCTTTTAAATCCCTTGAAATCACATTAAATCCCATTAAATCACCATATAAGGTCACCATAAAATCACCCAATGAACGCCATGCAGCGGAGCAGGTGGCCGCGCTGGAAATGGCTTCCACCAGCACTTGCCTCAACTTGCCTTGTGCGAAACAAGGGACCCCTCTGGTTTCAACGTGGCTGGAAAATTCCTATGGCGGGGTTTAGTGTGTATGTATATATATATATATATATATGGGTATGGATCAATACCTATTATTATCAATTCTAATGGGATGAACATCCATTTACCAGCTATTTTGATGTTCACCAGGGGTACAAGGTTTTGACACACTGCCATATATATATATATATATAAAACTATATAAATGGATGATTTTAGGATGGAAGCCGTGACAAAAATAACCCAGTTTGCGGTGGCCGAACTTCAATTTGTCCATGAGAAAATCATCAACCCAGATTGGGATGGTTGCCCTTCGAACCTCACAAATCCATCTTCGAAGCTACAGCAATTTCTTAAAGCCTTGGTTTTCCCTATTGAAAAGGACCAAATTCGAATGATGTTTCCACACCAGGATATGGGATTAGCATCCGTCGCATTCCCATTTGATCAGCGATCCTTCCCACCTTCTGGCGATTCAGAAACTGTGAATGGTGCAGGATATTGATCGAACCTAGCTAGTCTTTTAAATATGTTAAATCTTCACGCTCACACCACTGAGCCTGATATGATCATTGTCCAGGTAATAAATCCACACTCTACATCCTAACATCCCAGGTTTAATGGGTGACAATTCAATTGATCGCTGCTAAAGAGGCAGCCCATGGTC
>Ga0126342_10001589_pt1 | contig 32558 bp, 34 predicted proteins | sample Cyp1metagenome_FD_92528 | JGI IMG/M metagenome (GOLD analysis project Ga0126342, IMG submission 92528) | Coral microbial communities from Lord Howe Island, Old Settlement Bay, Australia - Cyphastrea 1 metagenome | ecosystem: Host-associated > Invertebrates > Cnidaria > Coral ...
ATTAAGTGTTAAAACAACTTGTATTTAATATGCATCATCATTACAAAGATTCTATCTTAATAGTTCCATCATCATTTTGGCAGGGTTCAATGTCAAACAAAGTAGAATATAGACTGAAAGAAGTAGAGGTGCAGCAAGCAGGGGTCATTGCAAACAATGTTCTAGTCTGTTTCAGACTTGCCACCTAAGACTAAGTACAGCACAACCTAGCACAGAAAAAAAAAGTGATGGGCACGGAGTAATTTGTTTTTATTTGTTTTAATTTGTTTTAATGTTTAATCATGTGTTTCAATGTTTTGATATTTTTTGATATTTCAATCATATTATTTTAAATATGATTTATAATTTTTCATTCTGGCCAGCCATGGCTGATGAGATACCCTTTGATGGGGTACCCAAGCCTGACAATTGATAATACACAAAAAATATATGCTGTATTATAATATTTATTATATGATATGTGAAATATCATGAAATATATTGAAATATATGATTTGGTTTGTGACATGATATTACCAACATTTACCCACAACATCTAGTTATCCAATCTGGCAATGTAGCAATCAACAATTTGAGTGACGACAGGAGTCGGGATAAGTTGGGGGATCGCACATGATACAACCGAAACAAATCATCTACAAAGGAAGCGTAAGGATCAAACCGGAAACCTAAGCATAAAACAAACCAGGCATTGGTATGACCAATTTTGTGGATGAGGTGACTGGAACCAAAGCTTCACAAGGGATATTTCATCAAGAAATGACTGGTGATACTGAACCTGGGGAAAGAGTTGGCAATTTGCGGGTCAAACCACTGGTAGCCTGTAGTGACACTGTACGTGACTATAGTGACCATCTCAAACATATTCACATACTAGACTTTGCACGACTTTGCCAAGATACTATACTATACTATACTGGAATCCTCACAAGACTAATTTTGACGTTACAAGTAGATTGTATTCACCCATATTCACCCATACCCACTTGGCAAACAACCTCTGTAGACCTTTCTATTTGCTTCGTTTAGTTTCATTCCACGGCCGGCCCTGCTTTGTCAACTTCAACGATGGTGACCCAGTCGCGGATGGTCTGAAGGACATTCGAGCAAACCTGAAGTCAGCTGAGAGGCAACAGTTCAACATCACCTGTGGATGGAATGACCACATCTGAGAAAATCGACACCAAACAAATCTCAAGATCCTTTCATATCCGACTTCAATGCCATCTCCTTTCAGTGTCAGAGAAGTTGTGGTTGTCTGAGCTGCTGGCGGCATCCACTTTGTACCTATACCAAGAAAAGGTTGCTGGGGCTGCTGGGGCTGGTGGGGCGGTGGAACATGGTGCAGGGTGGTCATTTGGTACCCCAAACATCGGAAAAACTTGGTCGTTCCCTCGGCCTCACATGACCTGGAGCACTTCTTCAACGCTCCAGCAGCTTTGGCCAGGAGGATGTTGGGATTGGTCCTTAGACACTGAGAGAACTTCCCCAGATTGAAAACTTTCCCAGTGGATCCCAGTGGAACGTTTGGAGAGACTCCCAGGATGTTTTAGGGAACTTGCCTTCCAAAGGATTTCTTCTCCAGCTTTGGAATGCTAGGGACTCAAACTTTGGAAATTTTGGAAAAACAAATCCCGTTGGAAATCCAAGGAGCATTGCAGATTCGCTACAGCCAGGCACGTCTGTTTCGTTTATATCAAGCTGTCGATGGTGCTATTGGGTGCGCGGCTCTAACTTGAAAGACAAAATGAAGGCCTGGCTGTAGGGTGAAGAAGGGTGAAGCAGGGTGAAGCAGGGTGGAGTAGGGTGAAGGAAGGTGAAGATGGGTGCAGGAGAACCCTCGGCCCAGCAAACCTTGAACAGTGAATTACTTTCTTCGAGTGATCCCCACCCTGAAACAATATTCTGACATAGTTTCTGACATAGCATCTGGAAGTATATATATAATATATATGGCATATGTATGCATATCTATTCTGACATTCTATCTGACATTCTTTCTGGCATATACTTTGAAATTCTATCTGACATTCTATCTGGCATTTATTCTGACATACTTTCTGGCATTCTCTCTGGCATGTGTTCGGGTCCAGCCACACTCCACAGCATCCGCAGCTAGCGAGGAAGAAGAGAAGGAGAGGAAGAAGGAGAGGAAGGAGAGGAAGAAGAAGGAGTTGCACCTTTGTTAAAGTCTAGAGACCCTCAACTGGCAGGTGGGGGAAAACTAAATTGAAGCAAACAAACTTACAATTAACAGAACCATAATCTGATGAACTTTGTGTTTGTATAGCTGAACAAGTATAAAGGCAACCTGAAGAAGCTGTTCAGCGAGGCTACTTTGGCATAGAAGAATCTTGGTTGAAGGGATCCTCACAGTGGATATCCTGCTTGTTTCAGTCAAACTGCAAACTTCAGTCCATAAGATGTTTAAGTAGGGCCAGGGCCTAAGCCAGTAGTTTCTGGGGCCTATTTTATTTTTTTCGGAAATGGGATGACATCAGATTACAGATTACAGCAATTGTTGTTAGATGTTAAAAGCACTCTGCTGGACATAGACACGCCAGCCAGGTGGCAATAAAAACTGCCCCGCCTGCGGTGCCCAAAGGCGCACGGCACCCAGCCTCACGCGGTGGCAACATGGCAACGTGATGCCAGTGGTCTCAGTTTAACCATGTTTAACCGGTCCCCCCAATGGCTTTGTCCAACAACAACAATATTTTTCATATGTTGATATATGTTGTGTACCCCAAAATCCCCAAAATCCACTGGCTTATCTCTTCCCCAAGATTTTCATGGCAATTTCGGGGCATACCCCCTTTCTCAGGACAAACCCATGTGATGTGACCCTTGAAGCCCTTTTTAAGACCATGGACAATCTTGGATAAACTGCAAATAACCTGCAAACAACTCAGTAATTAAGCTACAAGTATAAGTATTGTACTCAACCAAGTTTTGCTGAGAGACCTCGTTCCTCACGACTGAGCCCCTTGCAACTTTGGGACGTTTCGCAACTGTACAGTGAGGCCATCATGAGCCTCGTGGGGCCAGCAATTACAGTAGCTGGGCAGCTGATTGAACCCAAGCCAATCATGAACTGGGATGAAATTGGTATGGGTCAAAACTCTTGGACCCCAAAATGAATGATAATGAATGGTTTACTCAGGTTTAGTACTATAAAGCAGATGTACAACTCCTTTGTACGCAATGTTGACGCATATCCAGATCATAGTATGAAAGGTGCCATTTCGTTTGCTCTTCTGGCGTCATCTAAAATCATTGTCAGGCAGTATAGCTGTTCCACTTGATGCCACTTTGAAGTGCGGATAGATTTACTGGGCATGGCTGAAAGGATCCTGGGCCCAAACTCGACTCTGGATCTTCTCTGTAGCCATCTCTGATTCAGGCCTGGGGGCTGCTGACCCCAGAAGTTTGCCGTGAAGATAGTGATCTTTGAGTGCAAAAACATCTGGGGCATCACTAAAGTTCCAAACACAACCATGCATTTCAGTACTGTATATTTCATGTAATTAGAAGTTTTGACTACCCTTATTATTGTATATATATATAGTAATCTAGTGCCCACGAAGCAATATAATATTCATACTTCTTGGTTGCATCTACTCTGGTTTTATCCGGTAAGTGGATTATATCTCCGTTCCTGACTACTTAACATAATCAGCATGGTATATTTACCTCCATTCAATCAAATAATCATCAAAACGTGCTATATGTATGTAAATATGCCACACATGGATGATACAGGTATCTCATAAAATCCTGTATATCCATATATTTATTAGCCATATGATCAATGACATTCAACTACCATCACAATGTAGCCAAAGTCATATGGGTAAATGATGGTCAATGATTTCAGTTGTTTGTACCCATTGCAGTAGGGTTTTTCTGATTGCACTTGTTTCCATTTACCCTCTGGTAAACTAACATAACTATGGAAAATCACCATTTTTAATAGGTAAATCAACTATAAATGGGCCATGTTTAATAGCTATGTGTTAAATTACCCGAGGGTAAAATTTCTCAACTGCCGCAGAGATTCCCCAATTTCTCAGAACCAAGGGACACATAAAAATCCGAGACCGCCGCAGCCAGAAGGATGGTGGCAGCGGTGCCTGGTAGGGTGGATTCGAACATGGGGGTCCCTACTTGGGGAACATACATTTTCAGGCATATTTCAGGATATTATATTTCGTGATATCTGAAGATATTTCAAGAGATTTGAAAAAGGAATCAACTGTGTTTACCCAGTAGAGAGGGTTATATATTCCTGTGAAGAAACATTGGGCATGTAGCACTCCTCCTTTACGACTGTCAGCTCTTCTACCACTATGTTCAAACTGCCAAATCCACTACGTAATGTCCGTTAAAAACAAGGATTGTGCGGAGTCCTGCACATGTCCAAGCAAAGTCAAAGTACTCATTTTCAATTGTCACCTCCAAAACGATCCAAAAAAACATCATTGCAGAAGCTCGAGTCACTAGTAGGCACTCAGATTCAGATCCACCTGCATCTGCTACTGCTTGTGAGCACTCACGCAGCCTCGGCCAAATACAAATATACTGACGGACCCATCAGTCGGCTTCACAGGCTTTTGTGGAACATAGCTGACCGATCCATGAGCCGCTTCACATATGCACAGTATTGGCATTTGTTCCAGGAAATTTGACAAAGCGTTTGGGTTCTCAACGGGCAAACAGCTTTCAATTCTTGGAACTATGTAGATGCAACCGGCTCTCTTGCCCTTGATAAGCAAACATATTGTGCTAGTGGTGCTTCGGCGGACAAGACCTTTTCCCCAAGACACAAAACCATGATTTGTTCAATGTCACATTTGCTGGTTAAAAACTAATCTTACCAAATGTGAGGCTTTCCTCACCCATCACACCAGTCAATCTAGTTCCAGTGTCACATCACTGGGTCGCCGTGCAGAAACAAATAATCAAAGATGGTGTTAAAACCTATGGCCAACAGCCGCTCCTCCAAAGGGGCACCAGCTGGAAGAAACCACTTCTATCAACTTAAGTCCAATAAATTCATCACATCTCTTCCCATGAAATTGGTTAATGGGATGTTTATCATTGAATTTATCGCTGTTTGATGCATGGTCCCAATGGTCCCATATTGGCAAAATCCATGGTGTCCTGAATGTCGGAAGGAGGTTGTGTGCAAGCACTCGCCTGAATGAAGACATGGTCACTGCTTCACCCCCGGGCAGCATCTGAACTTTAAGGGCCCTATTTTGGCGACTCCCAAACTCGTTCCCCTCTAATATATAGTTGTTCGCAGGGGTTCCTACTTGGATTGGATCTGAACAATCCCAACAAACCAAGTGTTTTTTTCCCAACTTGAACCATCATTCCTGGTTTGAATCCCCATGAATAGTTCTGGGTCAATTTCCGTATTCTTTGGTTCAAATCACCCGTGTTTGACAGCTACAATCATCAATGACTGTCATCCATCGAACAACTAGCATCTATATTGGTTCTCTCCCCATACTTGTTTACAGTTAATACCTATATCCTAATATAATATCCCAATCGTTAATGGTAAAAAAACAGTAATTAATACACATACCCAACGGGGGCTTCGAATTGGTTTCCTGCCACAGGAAGCCCCACCTGTAGCAGCTCCAAAGGAGCCTCGGAATCGATGCCCAGGTGCCAATGTAAAACCATCAATCAATATGGATGTATAAATAAAGTATATACAGAAATCATACTAACGACAATACAAGTAGATCATAAGAACACTAGTAAGAAAAACATCATGCGCAGGCAAATGAATACATAAAATATAAACATATATATATAATTAATTATATATATACAGTTACGTAACATATGGTAACATGATATATTAGAAGCTTGTGCCATCTCAACTTTCAAATCAAAACGGTCTTTTCCCTCCTCGTTCAGCTTCTTCACAATCTCCGTGGCATAAGGAAAGTTGGACCCTGCACCGCGACGGGACTCGGGGTGAGCCGCAACCATCGGTGTTTAGACAACATGTCTTCTTTAAAAGGGTTTGTCCAAACATGGGATATACATGGGGTATACTGATTAATCATTAATTTGTCATATCATATTCACTCATATTCTATACAGTATAATAATATATAATATTTCAAAATATGTCAAATAACTGTCAACTATTGATAAATATTGCTGGACATATATGGACATATGATACTTCAAATTAAATGGCCATGTTTAGCGGTATGCTCCATTTCACTCCACGTCCAGCACCAGTACAATAGTACAAGTATCATGGTTTTGCCCGTGATACCCCCTTCAGTGTAACGCTTGAAACTCTTCAGTCCAACACAGGCTGCAATGGTTGATTTATGACAGCGGTGCTCTTCATTTGTCTTGGTCTAGGACCTTCTAGGAGAGCATCCAGCATTTGCTCGTGTTTGATTTGATTGTACCAAATTATACAACTTTAGCCTTATCCACCGATCATCTTGGAGACTGTTCAGCTGAGAGAAACAAACACAGCTTCTCACTTCTCCCTGCATCAATTTTTCGACCGGAGAGTGCTGGCTGCGCACGGCTACGAGCTCTCCTGGCCACATCTGTGGAGGGAACACATGAGGGCCTGCGACCTTCGTACCTGTGCCAGCCTAGAATCGCAGTTTCCCATGTGGCATGGATTCATGGATTCTATGATTCCACGTGGTTTAGTTCGATAGCTTCAGATGCTTTGAAGGCTCTGAAGGGTTCCAATCCACAAATAGGGTTTTGAACCGATTCAAGGCATCCTGAGCCTCAACAATTGATACCACCTTGATCAATGCGACAAAGGAAGTCAAGGTGCAATCCTACAACTTCAACTGCAAGGGAAACTCAACCACCAGAGTCTCTTGGCACAACAGGTTTGAAACTGAAGAGTAACTGGTGCCATGATTTTCCCGTCATTGTCTGCTTGATGGTTTGTTTTTCAATCATGACCAGATTATTTCATGATTAGTCAATCTAGTCGATCATCGTGTGCCAAACAAGGAACACACATGACATAACTATACTATACATAACTATATATAATTATATATATGTATATATATAACTAGCCAGTCTTGCGGATCTTTTTGATTTCAACATTCATATTCCTGGTGGCCAACTACCCATATTTTCCCATTGGTTCACTGTCCCCACCAACGGGAACTGATCCAACGTTTGTTCTCTTGAGCCTCTGCCCCTCGTGCTGCTCGCAGAACTTCCACGTCTGAACGTAGGTCCTGCGTCGGTGACAGATCGGTCGAAAATAATCTCCGACTTGCGGTGTTGTGGCGAAAGCACTTCCGAGAATCAGTCCCACTCATCTTCTCACTATCATCAAAACATGCAAATAAAACAACGGAAATGGCTCTGGATCAAATGATCAAAATGAAACCGCCAACCGCATCATTCGCGATGATTTCTCAAGACCGGATCAACCTATGAAACGCAATCCATTCATTCCACCATCACATCTATCAATACTATACCATTCTATATCCTTATCTATCCTTAATCGGATTCGCATCGCCGCGCCATGCCGCGCCTTGGAGGCATAGGCCATGGCTCCTTTGTTTTCTCTCACCGCCTTCAGCACCACCTGGCGCTCACCACGCAGAGCTTCAGAGGCAAAGTCCAGGGCGTGCCCTGACCTGCAAGGCCGCCTGGATCTTAAGCCCCAGAGTAACCCCGCCAAAAAAAATTGGGGAAGCACAGAATCATTTAAGTTGGACAAATTAGGAATTGTTGTCACAAGATTTGAGCAAACTAGCACTACAATTTGCTAGGAGTTGACTTTTCTGCATTTTTGTGGAGGTTGAGTTAATATACAAACATAGCATAAACATGCTTTGGGAATCTTTGGGAGTGGATCAGTGTATTGCGGGGCCAGCCGGGGGTTCTGATTGAGCGGATGGGATTAATTGTTCCTCTCATCTGCCCCAAGCAAGGGGTATAATCCCAGCTTGTGGCTGAAGATTGGGAATTGGCCATTGGCTTTCTGAGAACGATGCCAGGAAAGACCTAGAAACAAATCTGCCAAACCGTTTGAGTATCGACTTTTTAGACTGTGTGAATATCCCAACATCCGATTGCTGTATAGAGAGCATGAGGATTCGGCATACTTGGAACAAATTCAAGTGCAATGGACACCATCTGCCATTCTACAAGATTTACGCATGACCTGAAAACAATGCCGCAAAAGGCTACCCCTGTCCTGTCGCTTTAATGCAGATTCATGTGCATACAAATGTTTGAATAAGCACCCATCTAACTCCGATGATCATCCGTGTATGCTCACAAAACTTGCAATACTTCTATAGATTGATGGATATGTCCAACACGAAGCTCCGATTGAAGATTGTTTTTAAACAAAATTGGGGATGGTTTCCAAAACTGGTTATACATTGATGGATGATAAACAAACTCTAATGGTGATTCTATGAAATCCATTTCAGCTCCCGCAACCCGACTGGCAGCGGATTGCTATCAAGTTGCTGGCCGACTGCTTCAAGCACGACCTCATCCCCATCCCGCATCACCGCAGAAGCAAACACTGGGGGCCTGCTGTGCATGGACTTTTCCATACCTTTCCAGAGTCACGAACCTTCAAACTGTCAAAGTCTTGGCTCAATCAGTTCCTCCCAAATCGTATATGGGCCCGGCCATGGGTTGCCAATGGGTGAAAGGACCCACAAAGTTGGTTCTGTTTAGATATATGTTTAGTATAAACATATGTTTAAAGTAACACCGTGTTGTGAAACCTTCCAATTGATGGGTTGAAAAAGGTTGATAAATTTGACTCATCCCCGCATACCTGCAACAATTTCTTGGGACCCCCACTTCTTGGTCATTCCGCAGCCTCTGGGATGCATACTGCAGAGCGCTGCCATTGGCTCTCACTGCGCTCAGGATGAGCTCCTCTCATTCGCCACTGGAGACTCAAATCTGGCACATCATTCCATTACCATAACTACCGTTGCATCGATTTCGTTGCTGCTACCTTAACTCTGCAAAAACGAGCGATCTTTGCTGCGATGGTCATGGCTTGGTCTGGCTGACAGTGAGGTCCCTTACTTCACCCAAATGTGTAGATGGATGGCGCTGGTTTATTAACTGATGATACACTTACACCCGAAATGTCAGCAAATTAGTTTGTTTTATATTTTTTATTTAAATGTATATGATGTTGCGTCCAATTATCTGTCATGATACCGGATTCCCCTGAATTTGGTAGGTCCAATCATCAGCCACTAATTTGATAGATAAATCCACCAACTCCATCACCGTGCCGAAAAGACACCTACAAATCCCATGTTTTATCACCATTTGTCCGGCCATGAGGTGGGTAAGATCCTCCATTCTCCATAGGATAAATCGTGATAAATCCTTATCTTTCGTTATATGTTATAAAATCATATAAAATCCACCTTTGGTCTGGGTAAATCCTCTCTATGGGCCGGTATGGGGTGGTCCATTCCCCAGCTCCTTGTCATCCTGCAAGCTCTTGTCCGCTTGTCGGAGGCAATGCACGTCTTGCTGCACCGCAGCGGCCACGATCTGAAATGAGAAGAATCCAAGTTGGATACATGAGTCTTTAGACTTTAGATACATGTGTCAAACGTGAAAAGTATTGTGCGTTGGTTGAAAGCATCTCCGTTCAGCATCAACGATGAAACACCGTCCTCACCGTCTTTGTGGTATCGAATGGCCGATCTGCTTCCCTGAATATGGTCTGGTTTTTTCGGTTGTACGTATGTTTGTTTCAAGCAAACCCACCAGAAACTTAAATGACTTAAATGCCTTGGCTTTCAAAACCACTTTGTTCCGCTCTCTCTGAACTGTGGGTACGTGTGGTCTTGCTGAGGAATCCGCAACGAACAGAAATGTCTATAATTAGAAAGTTCAGTTCACGGAAGATCAAGGGAACCACTTTCCCAGAAGGATTCCTGACCAGGCGGCCTCACGATCTGACAAAAGCTTCGGGGCTGCATAGCGCAAAGCGCCAAAACCCTGCACAAACAGAAGTCGCATGTCACGGCTACCAAGCAAGCATGAAGCGTCATCCTAAGGTTTTTGGTGACCGCTGCCAACATGTTCAAGAGGATGTGCTTCACCTTGTAATTACATTGGTGTAGTTGTATATAAACAAATACTGTAATATATCATTGCAGTTTTGCAGGATGTGGTAGGTTCCAGGGAAGGAATACCTGCCAAAACCAATGCCATTTATGGCGATCATAAACAATAGCCAATAGCACCATATGGATCCATATGGCACGCATGGGCCCCCAATAGCTGATACATCCAATACATTCCACAAATAATCAGCTGGCCTTTTGCACACAGCTCAGTACCAACTCTCGATCTCCTCGGAGCTCCTGAACGTCACAATCATACAATGCCTGATTTGATGAGAACTAAAGCAACAAGAGTAAGACATCAAAGTCATGCCATGCCTTCTCACTGCCGTCAGTATATTTCCAAATCACATCATATGAGAAGCAAATAGAAATGAACCAACTCGATCCCATACTTTTCATCACAATATATACTATGATAATTATGTTGTCATGTTTCAAGGTATATGAAGCAAATAGGAGCAAAGCTTATCACTACTCTTAAGCTGCTGGACCTTCTGCACACCTTGGATTTTCTCTTGTCGTTTTTGGCTCGCAAAATGTTGGGGGCTCTCATACGTACTCATATCTTGCAAAACGCTGATTATGCATAATTATAACACATGTCATGACTCTACACATGTAACCAATTTTAATGTAATTATATTATTAATTGTCTCCATATTCCGTTCATTGACCGACACACATCCAAACACATTCTCATACTACCTTGGTCCTTGGTAAACTTGGCAGCATATTTTGAACTCATCTGCTGGTGATCTCCTCACTTGCCAAGCGCAGGGCAGAGTTGCTCTGGGAGACTCCAGCCACAATGACCTGGGGATGGGCTGCATCCGCTTCCCACTGCAGGACATCTAAAGGCCGCCTCTCGGTCGTTGGTGAAGTGCGCGGGCAAAAACTCCAAGATTTCCCAGTTGCCTTTCACCTAAGAGACCACGAATACCCAAATGTCCAAGGCCATGGTTCAAATATGTGTAAATAATTCATAATAATTCCTGCATTTTGCTGCACTGTTGAGACAAGTCAGTCAGAGGCGGTCCCATGAAACTCTCATGAAGGCCCGTGACTGATGTTTCGCGAAACATATTCATTCATAATCTGTATAGAACATCTTCAGATCTTCAATGGTGCAACGAACCTCCATCCAGTTTGGCAACTCGTTGCCTTGTAAAATCATTGCAGTTGTTTTTTCTGCAACATGTCCCATAGCGCTAGCCTGAAATTGACCTTCAGGCAATCAAACATTCAAAATCGCTCCTTTTCTTCCTGCTTTGGAGATGATTTTCCCATAACAAAAATGGGATGTATTGCCGTGTTAAAAAGAACTCCCAACCTGGTGATGTGGCAGAATGGTCATGGAAATTCTCGTGGTATGTTGGGAATTGACCCATGGTCTCATCAAAATTGCGGCACCAATTGGGGTATCCACCGTCACCTGAAATGCCTGGCATGCCCACATCCAATTCCACCCACTTTATCACATTCAATCATGGTTGCCAATCCAATCTTCAATGTGTTCAATCCATACATTAAACACATATATATATATAATATAGTATTTCCATCCATGGTATATATATATATATGTATATATATGTATATATATATATATATGTATACATATATATATGTATATATATATGTATACATATATATATATATGTATAGCATATATATATAGTATATATATATATATGTATAGTATGTATATAGATATGTATAGTATATATATATATCTATATGTATAGTATATATATATTTCCACCATGTGTGTATGTTTAAAGATAGGGCTTGCGTCCCAACTTTGATGGCACCCACTGCAGCCATGCAGCTGCAGCCAGAATGAAGTCCCGATCAGCCACCAGCTCAGGCGCCAAAAATTCCAGGAACTTTGGTCGAAGACGCAAAGCCTGCTGGAAATGTCTGCGTCCGAATGGGAGTTTCTGAAAATGGGATACGCCTTCATTTATGGCCATTCTAATGGGAAAATTATGATAAACCACTATAGATTATTGGTGATGGATCATGATTGGCCCCCAATCCTTTTTGACTCTATCGTGCAAGTTATGATTCTGAAGTACAATATGTTCATATTCACCACCAAACTCCAGTATAAGTAGCTTGATACCAAGGATGCTTGTCCATCAAAAAATGAACCTACTGTACACCATATTCTTCAGCCATGCAGACTTGAAGGTTTGGTTTGTATGTTCGGCGAAGATGTATATGATACATCCGCTGAAATTGAAGTCTGATTAGATCAACAGTTCTGGAAATTGTACCAGTGGGCGATCACAGGTTGAGAGATCGTCGCAACGTCCGGAGACAACCATTTAACACGTTGTCAGACTGTATGAAGCAAACATTATCAAACCAGCAACAAGAAGACACCAAATGGTGAGACCATGTGACCATGTGAGGCCGAACATGGCCGAACGTAAATATCAAGAGATATCAAGAGCAAAGCCAAATATCCCAAATCAGAATCAGAAATTTGACATAGAAAATCTCAAGTGAATTCCTTAGCTCCAAGACTCCCAGTGAATTCCAGCCTCCAGCATGACCTGACGATCTGCGTGAATGGCCTGGCGCTTGGTGAGCCAACGGGGGTGCTGCTAATCTGGTGATCGTGCCACCCATCCCAAACAGATCTTATGGAATATGAATTATGGGATCAACCATTCCAAAAATGTTTTTTTTTGCAAATGCAAAACTAAAATGAATATAATCTATATATATATATCTATATAATAACAATCATACAATAGTAATAGTCTGTTGCCACCGAACAATTTGTGGCACAATATAGTCTTGTCACACAATAGCTAAAATGCAAAGCTTGCACACAAGGAGACCCCACGACTATCGATACCTGTCATAGCTCAAACAAAACCAGCCTTTGGGCAATGTCTCAATGGCTCAGGGTTTCTGCGCAGTGAGTCAAGCATAGCACTTCGAGCTGAAGAGCCTTGCCACATCTCCTCAAAATGGTGACCAGTTCAACTGTGAAAACAGCACGACGAGAAAATAATAGGGATGGTGGGAGAGGTTAAATATGGTTTAATGATGTTTAAAGCCCTGCATAGTCACGATAGTCATGTGACATTGAACCACTATTCCATTCTCAGGCTTCGAGACAGGTGTGGAATGAAACAAGGGTCTGTCAAAAGTAGCAAGAACACTCAAACCGATAAGTAAGTTCGTATATAAACCATATGTAAACTATATTAAATCTGTCCTTTCCCATCACCCTCTACCGTACTTTACATTTGACTCTTAAATTGCTGAACTATGTTGAACATGCATGGATATGCCCAATCTAAACATCTTTGAGCATTTGAATGTTTGTATTTCATATGGCTCATATGCTTTCATAAGACACCTGAAAGCACCTGTTGCAATGCCAAGGAATGTTCGAAACGGACAGAGGCCTTGTCAGATATCGTTAGCAACGTGCCTCTGGGATGGATTGCAGTGCCATGATGGATGCACTGAGAGCAGCAACCACCACCTAGCGGAATCAAGTCTTGGAATGTGTTGGACTTGAAATGACAGCAGTAAAAAACAGTAAAAAGGCACCGCATAACCCAGTCGAGCCAATGTCGAACAAACATCAAAAACAGCCGTCTATTGGCAGAATTTTCACAGTCCAGAATCGTCTTTCACATATGTGTTGCGGCCAGCAGTTCCAAGATGTTTGAGACTTGAACTGGTGAATCATTCATTTTCCCGAACAGGTGAGCTTTTGTCCCTCCTGAATAGAAGCCTTTGTATACTGAATCCACAAAATACATCCTGGAGTCCTGGATAGTCCTGGGGCCAAGATCTATGATCTTAAGACAGGGACAAATGACTAGGGAGTTGTCCTGGGTCCTAACGCCCCATGGTTTCAGCGGCGCCTCTTCCTCATGGAGGAGTTCTTTGGAGGCGTAAGTGATGGCCTGGCAATGTCAGCTGTGGGGAGCTGGGAAGAACTGAAGCCGTAAACTAAACACACCCAGTAAATCCAAGTATCATATATTATCATTATTTATCATTCATATATTCCATGATTTGTGTAGAGATGCAATCACTTGATATGTGGCTGTGGTAGTTGGCCACATCCCAGAACAGCCCGTGGGTTTACGATTTTACTGAGTTTTTCTTGCATATATGCAGAGGACGCTTCGGTGATGATAGCACGCTGGCAGGGAGGGATTAGAATTGAAACGACTCCTGGGAAACACATTTTCGATCAGTGTGAAGATGGAAGGCCAAAGAGTGCGTGACCCAGAGTTATCTGATCTAGTCTTCCAATTTTTTGTTTACGACAGTCTTTCGGATGTCTTTGGCACCTGCAAGTCCAAAGGAGTTCTACTCAGCATTGAAGACAATTGCTGAAAGCTAACTAACTGGCTTGGAAAAAAAGAAACATGAGAACAAACAGTTTTGGATAAGAATAAGTGAAATCTGATGAAAACCTCAATTCCTATTTGGTCCAAAAACCCAGACATGTTTCCCCCATGGAATTACGTGTTCACAGGATTCACAAAGTTCTTGAAAACTTATATGATAGTTGGGGGCAACTGGATATGACGTTTGAACAGCAAATTACAGGGGGAACTACACATGAAAAAATCAACCACTGCAATTACGCATTGCAAACCTTGGTAAGGTTATATAAAAGATTCCTCCCCAATGAAAATTGCGAATATTGAAAGCACTTGGAATCTGAAAACAGTCATGTCGTATCACGGTCCGCTGTGAACGGTGGACCTAGTTCGCTTTCAAGAATTGGAGCACAATAGACTGCCACACCACTGCGGATACCAAGCTGTGGCTTTAGTTTGTAGACCCAAAATTATGAAGTGAGTACATGTCTTGTCGTCGGGTAGCCGTCTGCAAACATGGCCATTGAAATTCAACCAGAACCGAACCTCAATTCTTTGCAACAGCACCAGTGGGGATCTGGCTATTGATCACTAAACTGGTACCCAGTCGAACCTCAAAATTCAAAATAGCCATGATAGCTATGGCAGCTTCTCAGATACTATCGTGATGCACTTTGGACCCATCCCCATCAAGGTGATGGCCTCCCAATCTTGTTGCAAACCAGCCATGATGACGTCCCGATCCTGTTGGATGGTTTTTGGATGGTTGGCACCATGGTTTTTGGTCAGAAATTTAGGACAAAAACATCCGGAAATCCAGCACGAAATTCGCGTCCTTCAGCAACTCTTCAGGGACATAGTCAAGGGATATCCAATCCTGCAAGACTCAAGGGAGTCACAGTCCAGGGTGCAGGCTTGTTATCACAAGGGATGACATGCAAAACCACATTGCGCTAATCAGTAGACAGAAAAGGGGGCCATGATGACATGATGTCGACCATCCAGATCCATCAAATTTCATTAAAACCATGTTTTTTTCCGAAAACGCCAAACTGAACACTACAAAATCTACAACACACTTCTCCCAACTTCTCCCAATGGCCCAATTCCCATCCGGGCCATCGCCTGCTTCACCGCCTGCAGGACCACCTCCTTGTCCTTGCGCAAGTCCACGGCTGCGTGCCGCAGCTCGGGGCCACGGAGCTTCAGGGCCTGATGGCCCATGCCCATGGTGGGTTGAAGATGGTTGGGGTCGTCCCCAAAAAGCCATTGGTTAATCAACAGTACATGGGATTTAACATGATTCTATTTTAATGGTGAATCAACTGTTTCAACATGTTTCAACTGTTTCAACATCTTTTTACCATCAGAACTAATATGAACAAATAAAAAAACACCAGTACAACTGGGATTTAACATGATTTAACCCAGTGAATTGATTGGAATTTACGACAAGAAAACATCAAAAACTATGGGGGGATGAAACATCAAACAATTGGGGATTTTTTGATTAAACATGGTGGTTTCACATGAGTTAAGCATCCAAAGTGGGGATGTGATCATCAACAATTGGGAATTATTCAACAAGATTGGGTGATATGGAACAAACAAAAAAGTCGCTCTCCATTCTTGCACATACATATCCGCTACTGGCTGCAGACCTTGAGAACATAGTCGCGATCTGCTCGTTGTTCGGGCGTGCCCTGCTCCAGCAACTTTGGCAGGACAGGGACCATACCTGGGGTCAACATGGGTCAATCCTGAAATGGGGCTACCCTAGGTTTCATCCATTTATTTATATATAGTAATAGGATTTTCATGGATTTTCCATTATGAATCATGTATTTTGGGGCACCACCATTTATGGAAATCCCCACATGCTGTGCTGCTGAGCCACGGTTGTCCCAAAGATCTTGGATCTGCTCATCGGGATAGCGGCCCTGACAGGTGCTGGTGACGTATCATCTTAAATGGGCCCTCACAAATGCATGCAGACATCAATGACATCAACAGCTATCAATGATATTTTGTGATTTTTCGTGATAACATCACTGATGTTCATGATATAATCATCATCAAATCATTGATGTTATCAGTATATTACGTGATATTACGTGTATCAAATGTACATCCCCACTGCTCAACCTTTGGTTTGGATTGAAGTCAAAACTGGTGACTTCCAATTGTTCCACAACCTTCTGAATTTGGATGTCCTAACAGGATCTAACAGGAGTCTCTTCTCGCTACATCTTGCAAGGATGGACATGCCACCCAATTCTTTGGAGCTCGCCTTGTAGTATGTCCTCAATTCCTGAAATGTGTACGGTGACCTCACCAACAAAAACACTGGGGATGTCACTGCCATCTATGAAAATGACACAGAGAATTACACTAATTATAACTAATTACACTATTGACCTGCTGCAATGGTTGACGTAGCAGCACTTGACGCATTTTCGTTTTTCATAACCAAGTGGCTTGTCATAAGGGTTCACCCGGCGCTCCACAAGCAGGCTCGAACTTGCCATGTCAACGGTCATCCGAAGGCTGCAGAAAATTGGCAACGGGGCTTGGGCTCAGAGATTCGAGGCCCTGCCTGATGAGGGACCAAACAACTTAGCATAGCGAGACCAAATGGAAGAAATCCAAATGTCTTTTCCAGATTACATTCCTCGAGTCCCTCTCTATCTTTGAAGAACAAACACTGCACTCAAAGCAAGAGTTGCTTTCTCTTGAATGCTTTGCTGCCGCAGCAACACACAGCTTGGACCAAATTATCACGAGAATTGCAAACAATGGATACACCTGCTGCTCAGCAACTAAGGCCCTAAGCTTGAAAAATGAACCTTCCTTCAACCTTGACGGTTTCTTTTTTGCTATTCTGCAACATTTATTAATAATGTTGGCTCTTACAAAATGATTCGCCACGCTTTTTACAAAATGGCATGGTTGACTAGAAACAAATCCTTACAAAATGCCTCCGTTTGTTACAAAAATGCCCCTGTAATGGAACAGTGGAAATGTACACAGGGATGAACATTTGACTTCAACTGATATTTCAGCTCCCAAAAAACAGCCATACCACCGGACGCCAAGAAAGGAGGAATCCTCAATCCAAATGGGAAGTCTGCATTGACCAATAAGTTCCTTTTTGTATATTGTTGTGCTGTATTTCCAAAGGCGTTCTTCTATACTTGTCCTTTTCCAATCGGAAAATCATACCATTGGACCATTGGACCATGGCCATCACTGCAGGGCGCCTTTTCGGTGCAAAAAGATCACCGCATAGCCCGCTTCGAGGAATTCCTGCTGACGTGCGACACTCGATGTTTTTCGATGTTTTTCTTCAACTACACAACAGGAACTCAACAGGAATCAGCTCAACATGCTCAATTTTTGCATTTGCACCTCTTTCACACTCACATATTTTGCCCACTTGTGGTCGACCAGTCTGGTAGCCGTGTGGATCTAATGGAAAGCCGATTGGCACTTCGAAAATCTGCGGGTGAAACTGTAGTCACTTCGTCAGATATGGGTGAAACATCCAGCATCTGCAGGTGGAAGTGGCTTGGCTTTCCGGACTCCTCCGCAACACTCACAGATGTGCTACGGGCCAACAAATAGGCACGGGGCCGACTGCCCGGAATGCGGAGCAACATGGCAGAAGGGAAGCCGGGAATTGCCCCATCCTCCACAGGAGGGCTGCGAGCTTTCTTAAAGAAGTCTTCCACGCGCGGCCAGTCATTGATGCGAATGAAATTCCGTAGGGTGGGCATCCCGTTCTCACGAGGATTTCGCAGAAATGAGAGGCTCACTTCCTCGATATCCATCCCTGGGCTTTCCTTGCTCACCAAGAGGGTGGCCTGCACCAGTTCTTTGAGGGCTTCTGGGACTTCGATGGAACTTGCTTGAGAAGGCTCAGCAGGGCGCATCCCTTGAGGATGAACAGGGCACCGAGCAGGGGGAGCAGCAAGTGCATCAGGTGGAGCCAAAAATTGATCCGGATCGGCTCGCAAAGCCAATAGGAAGTAGTCCTGTCCTGCAGCGGCGAGGCTGGTGCAAAAAATATCTGTGGACACAGGGCCTTCCGCCCCCTGCAGAGCTATCCTCAAGCATGGTGGAATGCCGTCGCTCTCTCTTGGAGCTGTTTCACTCCGCAGGAACTGCAAGAAGTTTTGCCGCCCTTCAGGGTCCAGGAATAGGTCTAAGAAACTTGTGTCGGCTAATTTCTTTGGTGTTTTCAACAATCGTTCCAAGGAGCTTGCATCATCTACGATATTGTGATTGCGAGAGTCCAGCACCAAATCCCCATCGCAGACTCCTCTTAAGACTCTCCGCGAGGCCACCAAGAGGGAGGAAACATCTTGTGAATCCAGCTTACCTGCAATCTGCGATTGCATCGCAAGCACGATAAAGCTGACAAGTCCACAGGCAGCAGTGTGCGAGGCCAGAGTTGAAGCAAAGAACATGGGTTTGACATTCGAAAAACCAATCAATTGCAACTGTTTGTAAGTTAGCACCACAGCTCCAGAGATGTACACTGGAAGCGTCATCTTCAAATCAATGAAGATCACAGACAAAAGGACCATCGACACTGTTGAGATTTTTTCAGTGGCTAAGAACATCTCAAGGTCCGTCTCGTTGGCGACACCACAAAGGTGCACAGCATAGGGGATAACAGAAGCAGCTTCCAGAAAGCGAATGTGGCTGGCACTTTTGATCTCCACCAAACCTGACTGAATCAAAGCGTGCACACCATAGCCGATAATGGTGCCTAAGAGTTGCACCCAGGATGCTTGACTGCCGATTGCCACCACTTGGTGCACGGCGGCCAAAGCAAGGGAAAAGGTGATGTGAATTGCCACGCATTGGACCATTCCGAACATCCCAATGCGAGCCCGCAAGAGCTCTTGCTGAAAACGCCGCTTCTTGTCCAGCTCCCTTTGGGTAATGACATGCTTGTGCTGCCGGCACTTCTCCAACAGCCGTGACACCCCAAATTTCATATCAGATTTGGTCAAGCAAACATGTGGAATTCCCATGGCCATGGCAAACCACATGGCAAACCGGGATCCGAAGAACTTAGAAGGTTCCAGTTCCATTATGTTCCATTGCAGTGGTCACAATCGTGGCAAGAGAATTTCTGAAGAACTTGAGCCAAACGGTGCATCCAAACGTAGTGGTCACGCGAAGAGAATTTCTGCATGTCGCTGCCAGCAGCGTCTCCTGGGTACAGAGAGCGCCTCTGGTTCCAGTGGAGAAGTTATCGATGAAACCTGGGAGCTCAAGGCGTGTCCGTGGTGAACGTCTGCTACAACCAGTATCCGGGAGTTCACAGACTAGTTGTAGTGAGAGTTGTTGAAAACTGAGTTTCAAGAAACTTTAACATCTTTAAATATCTTTATATATCTTTATATATCTTTATATAATCATTACAAACAAACAGCAAGACTCGTGCTTCAACTGCACTCCTGGGAGGCTGATCGCCTTGTGTCACACTTGACATAGAATACATAGTATCCATCTCCATCCATTTTCAATTTTCAGGGAGTCAGAGATGCGAACCATACCAGCCAAATACCAGCAGTATTTAAGTTGAATCATGTTGAATCGGTCTTCAACTGGCATCACATCTCGTGGGTCAATTTTTAGAGCATACAAACGCATACTGAACTGCTCTCGGATCAAATCAGCCCATCTTTTATCATGGCCATGAGGTGTGGTTTGATCAGTTTTTCCCAGGATGCTCATGTTCAGGGAAAATCTCATGGAACCTATAGTTTTTCCAATGTTTAACAGTTTAACATGATTTTTGCCCTGAAAAATAGGGCGTCCCTGTGGTTCTCCCCGCCACGTTGGAACATGTGTCAGTGCAGCCGGCAGAACGCACGGTGTTCACTTCGAATGGAACAGTGGTGCCTGGCCGAGGTGATCATCTCCAGCTGTTTCAATAGCTGAATTTGTTGGTCATAGTCCCCCTCCAAGAGAGATTTGCTCTAAATGTATCTAAAAGTGATTTGGTTATAGGTAGTTCTCCACTTTTTTGGCGGGTTCCTACTCTAAATATGTGTGAACCACCAAAATATTAGGCTCACAGGTCGCCTCCTGAAGTGATCAAGGCCACTCGACTCCCTTTGGCTCGAGCCTTTCCGGCAGAGGTTGCCATGGATGTCATCGCCGCAAGAAAGGAAGTTCATAAATTTCATAGATGTCTCAAAACTTTGGTGAAAACTTGACAAGTCCCAAACTGGACCAGCTTTTGTCTTGTTTTTGTTTAAAATACATGTTGATTTGTGAGTAGTTTCATGTTGGAGTTGATTGCACACACCAAACATCTTTACCCAAAAAAACACGCCAGAGCGCAACGACAGAACTTGCCGCGCCTGTCGCACGAAGTGGCTCACGGCCTGCCGCTGCGCTTCCAACTTCTCAGGCTTCAGCTTGATGGTGTCCTTGGCAGATTCCGGAAAGGTGTACTAATAGCTGGTTAACACTGTAGCCCTTATTATGGAATACTGTATCAATGAATATTATGGCAAGGTCACTTTTGAAGGGGTTCAATCCCCATGATTGGATCAAGGATTGCGTGATCTAGAAAGGAATCTGGGACCGTCGGCTTTGAAAAATGCTTCTGCAGCTGCATCCATGGCCGGATATGAAATGTTGTACAATATTTCTTGGCTGCCTTGAATTGGCTGTATGTGAAGTGGTTTAGTCTTAGGAATTCCAAGCTGAGACATAAACAACATGTCGCTGTCCACTCCGTGCTGCACAGAACTGCAGCCTTGTCCACAGCTCTATCACTTGATCTGAAAAGTCTATCAGGTTCCCACTATGCAACTGGATCTCTCACCTTTAATGCACATGTTCAGAACAAACGATCGAACGGTTCCGAACTGTTGATCAATGGAACAACCTGCAAAACAATACAATCCCAGTGTTTCCAAACATCAGTCCTGCACACTATAGGTCCACACTATTACTACTGTAAACCCTTCAGGGCGTTTCCAGGCTTTTCCTGCAGCCCAGCCTCGGCCACGCCATTTTTCTCGCATGGCTTCTTATTGCTTAGAGGTGAGCCGTTCGCCAACCCTGCATATTAACGCAGGATCTGATCCACCAGACAGTGACTGATGTTTCATCACAAGAATTTGAAAACAGATCGGCATTTTTTTCCGTACTGCCACGACGATTTAGACATCTCAATAGATCTGAACACCAAATTGTTTTGTTGTTTCATCGGTTTCACCACACAAACCCTCTGTCTAGTGGCTCTGCCGCCCCTGCAGTGGTTCGACCATTGCAGTTTCCTCATAGCTGAACCATATGCGGATGGCCTCCATTGATGGGATCGTGAGCATTTTTTTTTTTCGGGGGGGGGTAAACAACTTTGGTAACCATCCACTCACCAGCTTCTGAAAACGAACCTGAGATGGTTTCAACCACTTTGATCCAGGGCCAAAATTTCATCACCAGAAACTTCCACCAAAAAAAAATCAAGCAATGCTGCGGGCCTTCTTAGCGCCGCATTCCGGACACATCCACCTGTTGCGAGTGGGAACTCAACTTTTTGCGGACAGCAAGTTGGATCCAGTCTGTTTGGGGGTTGTATAGTAGTAAAAATGAGAGAACATCAAAATTTTCCACAAAGAAGCTTCTAGGGAAAAAATACCGTTCAAAGAGTACATATGAGGTTCCTGACAAATGATTCGCTTCAAAGACGTTGAGATTCTGAATAGACATAGATTTACGGAAAGAAACAAGGAAAGCAAGGCTTTTCCAAATAAATGGGGTTGTATCAAAAAAAATTGCATACCCCTAAAGGGCAATTGTTTATACCTGTATACCCCTATGGCATCCTATGGCATTCTGAGTTGTGCCTCAACACCTCCACCCTCGTCACCTCAGCGCTGGTATGACGAAACTCTGGCTGAAGGATGGAGGGGATGGAGGCCCAGCAATAGACTCCCATAGTGACTTAGGCTGGTTGACATTACCAAGGGCCTCGTGAATTTGGCCATTTCAGTCACCATATGTCACCATCCAGTCTTGGCAATAGCCATAGCCATACTTAGTTTCAAAAGCAAACCAAATAGATTGTTGTTTCTGCACATTCCTGCAACTGTCACTATCCATTTCCTTTCAAAAGTCAAGTTCCTTGCACAGCCCTACGAAACCATCGCTGTCCTCACGTCAGAATACGTGATGCATCTACATTTCCAACCATCAAGGAATTTTGTATCATCGATTTACAAATCTTCTTGCAGGCTCTCGAATGCACCCAGACAAGGCCCCGGCACATCGCATCTTCATCATCCTGGATGACTCAACGGCCAACAAGATCAGCACTTTCATCGTTGGAGGTGGTGAAAAGCATGGTACACTGCTGACCATCCAAAAGAAACATGCCAGAAATCTCAGAGACGATTTAATGGGTGTAATTTTGGCAGATACGACACGCCAAAATCACCTTGCTATGTACAAAAGAAGGATCATTCCACTTTGAGGAAACAAAGCTGTAACCGCACTGAAACAAAGCACAAACGGCAGGTGATCCTCCAAGGTATCATCTCTAAGTTTGCACATAAGCTTGCTCCATGTTTCATCACCCTAAACCTATACCAGTGGGACTGAAGTCTTTACTTACTAATCTTTACGAAAGATAAACAATTTTAAATTCAAATGATATAGATATGTGTATATATGTATATATATACATATATTATATACAATATTATAGTATTATGTGATTCTCCAAGAACATGGATCCAGCAACCCTGCCACCTTTTTTGACCGTTGAAAGGTCTTGCCTCGTCCCACGGAGCGCCCAGCACGGATGGATCTTCCCCTGGCATAGCTTCGTCAAGGAGTCTACTAGTTATCTCAGCTCATCTCAGTGAATTTCTGGAATGCAATGAAGGTTCAAGCATCAATCTGAAACCTGAAAATTGCATTCCACAACACTTGACCTTGGCTACTGAAGAGTGCATCAATGTCCAGCGCAGGAGCCTCATTTCGGATTCAAGAATTCATCATGTTTTTTCTTCATTGGACTGTCATGGTGTTGTGCCCCAACGTTCAGTTGCAGTTATATACTTAACTGGGCCTGGAAACACAGTATCTCGATATATTTCGATGTCTTTCGTACAATTATGTTGGAGATCATGTAAGTGCGATTTACTTCGTATCTAAATCATAGACGGCCTAAAAATAAATGATGTGAGTCAGTCGGCACTGCTGCCTGTGACACCTGCAGCCTCTGGCACAGCCCTGTGGGGCCACCATATGGATATGGGACAAAGTTCAAGAGCCAAGAGGCCCAGGGGATCCAAGATTTTGGTCATTCTTCACCAATTTTTCAGGACCCTAATTTTGAATCATAGTCTTATCGGCTTGGGTTCAAACCAAGGATGTCACAACCTCTGCAGTCTCTGCCTGCGATTCGGCGACCAGTGGAACTCAGTGGATGACAGCCACATGTGTCTCAGGGCATGCAACAAAATGGTCCATGGATCGGCCCCAAGATCCCCAAGTTTGGACACACCCAGTCTAATCGCAGCTGCAGCCTCAGCAATGGCTGCATCCTGGCTGCTGCTGGCAGGGGGCAACACCTCGGCCATAGACTTCACAGCACCGAGGAAAAGTGACTCAGTCGTTCTCACACTGCTTTCAAGACGTCACCAGTGATAATATGTTTTTTTTTGAAATTGGGGACCCCTGCATCATCCAAAATTGTTCAGGATATGTTCAGGATTAACAGTGAAACCGATGGTTTTGAGGAAACACACAGGATGCTGCAATCGCAAGCTTCTTCTTGATCTTGTTTATGTGCGCTGTGACCAACCCAAAGTGGAGACGTTCTGCATCTGTTCGATGCTGAGAGAAGAACGTAGTACCGGAACTTGCCTGTCAGCGAAACCGGTGCTCAGTGCTCTGCTTCGTTTGTTTCATCCCAGATCTGAACTCTCAATCTTCGCATGCTAAGTAAACTACTTATTACTATACTTAGTTGCACAAGTGAAGTGCAAAATATATGGTGGTTTTACCAGATTTTCCAACAAGAAGTAAGGATCAAACCCAAACAACGTGGAGATCTTGTAACTAGCATTGGGGACTTGGCCAGAAGCATGAGAGTTGCCGCCTTTCTGTTTGCGCAGTGTTGACTCATTTGCCTGGTAAAATCCCCAACATTTAGTCGTGACAGTCCCGACGCTTCTCATGTTTTCTTGCAGTCAAAGTTTTCAAACCAGTTTCTCAACATAGAATATCATGATCAATCATGATAAATCATGATAAATCTAAATAAATCTAAATAAATCTAAATAATGATAAATCATGATCAATCATGATAAATGTCCCAATATTTCCCTTTTTGTCCGGTGAAATCGCCCGTGTTTGGGACCTGTGGTCCAGTCCGAGATCACGGACCGGGCGGCGGAGGCCAGATCGAGGCCGGCGCCGGCCCCACCTAGCGGTGCCAGGCGAAAGCCGTGGAGCGATGGAAAGATGGGCTTCACCAGCAAAAAACATTTATAATGTGGTTTATCCATGGTTTATCATTGGTTTATCCATGGTTTATCCATGGTTTTTCATTGGTTTATCCCATTCAGAAATGGCATGAAATGGCTCATAACGCCAGTTATACAACAATCACTAAGGGACGATCCTCCAAGCAGCAAAATATTGGGCAGCTCACCAAGAATGTCGGAATGTTTGGAATTTACGTAGAACATAATATCAAGAAACTGGGGTTTGACAGATGGTTTGACCCTCAAGACATGAACATATTTCTATTACCCAGCTATATGACCAGCAGAAAACATAGATTTAATCAGCATGAAATGAGGTATGACCACATGCGACCAAGAACATGATCTAACCAACCAGCCTGGGATTCTACCAGCCACAGTGGCGAGCCAATGGGATCCCCCGGTCCAGTTTCAGGAATTTTGATGACTTGTAAGGGTAACAATTGGAATGGCTCAAGCCACACATTTGACTTATTTCCTACAGTCACATCTTTAGGACCTGGTGAAATCTTCAGGAACTTCAGGCGGTGCTAAAGAAGTTGACCCGTGCCGCCTGTAGCTGGTTAATTTTTCTTTGTTGAGCCCTGGAGTCGCCAACGCAGTTTTCATCCTCACCGACTCATACTATCTCATGCTGCAGCATCAAGGTGTGGCCCTTTGAAGGGATGACGGAAAACCCAGTCTGCATGATTTTTTTCTCCTTTAAGAATTTGCGAATCAATCCTGACATGACTGCAGTTGCATTGCTACGTATTGTCGCCAAACTCTGTGTATCAGAATTTAAGAGCCAGGGGACATCTATTTGGTCCATTAATCAAATCATCAACTTTTGGGGTACACATCCATGTAGTTCAAAGTACCCCCCAAACAAGGCCAGCCAAGGAACCCCCACCTGCATTTTTCTTTAACTTACCCCTTACTTGGGCCACGTGGATCAGAAACTCTGACCTCAGAAGCGACTAAGTCAAGCAAAATCTGCGCAACATTGTGGAGTGTGGGGTTTATGACCGTCTATACGTGGATATACTGTATAGAGTATATCATGCGTATGCAACATATATATATAGTTATATATATATATTCTGATGGGATATGTTGTGATATATGATATATATATATATATATAATGATATATCACAACATGTGATATGTGATATATGATATATGATATAATTATGACATGTGACATCTGATAAATGATATATGACATGTGTTTCATATATGATACATGATATGTGAATCATATTATCATATCATATATGATAGGATCTTTAATATTGCACAATTAATGTGTATATATATATACACGTATACTTTAAACTAGATATCTATATACTATGCACTATAGACTACATACTATATACTTGATACTGTAGACTTCATATACAATGTACTACTATATACCATATACCTGATACTATGTATACCACACACAATCTAGTATGTACTCAATTCTATATACTATTACGGTACCGTATATTATACTATAACATGCATTATACTAAATACTACAATACACATTATACTAAATACTATAATATATACTATATAAAATACATACTACACTGGTACCTGAAGTATACTCAATAATATACTTACTATATATATATATATATATACATATATATATACATATATATATATACATATACATATATATATACATATACATATATATATATATATATACATATATATATACATATATATATATACATATATATATATAATTAATGTAATTAATGTATATGTATATATATAGTATAACATGTTGCATATATATATATATAGCAAACTTATAGTTATTCACCAACTTGAAACGCTGTTCTTTTTTCCGGGAGACTTACATACCCTCACACTACAAATTCCGATGACTTCTAGTGGCCCTTTCCGCAATATCGATTGAATCTGCCCAATTTTCTATCCAAATCATGGGATGTCAGTGGTCTAATTGGTCCAATCACAGCATTGAATTCACAAATGGATGCAACTGCTTTAAGGTAGTGGCACATCCTTAAAGTCTCGAAGGCCATAGAAGTTCAATAAGGCCTGGCCACTTGGGCAGGGAGAAAAACTCAAAACCGTATGGGGGGTTCCATAAATGGGTTTACCCCAATAGCTGGATGGTTTATAAGGGAAAATCCTATTCAAATGGATGATTTAGGGGTCCCATTTATGGAAACCCCCATATGAAATAATATGAATAGTGTGCTTGATTCCATCAATATACATCATGAGACACTTACGATCACCACTAATGGGATGTGAACTGATGATCCCAGCTTCATAGCCAACATGGTCAACTACTGCTGCTCCCAGTTGATTGTGGAGCAAGACCGCTGCTGAGTTCATTGAGTCTGCTCATCTGTTCTCATGCAAGTAGCCACACGCATCCACAAACATATTCAGGAGTTATCCAACATGTCAATGATGTTTTCAATTAGAAGGACATGCCCAGCTCTGTTATTTTTTCCTTTCCTAGCAACCTGTTGCAGACCAGTCGAATATCTGGCTGGACAAAAACATGATAAAACATGCCCCAGACCTACCACCCCACAAGCTCTCCCTACCAGATCTGCATCCACTGACCACTTTTTCTGGGAGGTCCGTGCACTTTGAATGAGCACGCGGCACCCGAAGTCTAGTCTAGCAGAAGGGCTCGCAGCTCCCTCGGCTTTTCTCTAGTGGACCCAGAATACCCAGATAAAGTCTTCACGAAAAGCACATGTCACTGTGTCACTTATCATGAAAATCTAATGAAAATCTAATGATACCCTCCAAGCGCTCCAAGGTACTCCCACAAATATACAACTAAAATCCCATTGAGGGATTATTGATGATTATTGATCCATCAACCCGAATTGAATTAGTCTTTAAAGGATTTTAAAGGTACGAGAATCCTGAGATGCCAGGGCCAAGCTAGGTTTTACCACCAGGCTACCCTTGAATCTTCAATCCAATGTGCCAACCTTGGAGGTGGATTTTCACACCCAATTGCATCGTAAGAAACAGCTGTTGCCTATAAATTACTTCTCTTGTTCATGCCAGATCATACCAGTTCTGATACTTGCTTTCTTGCTTAAACGCCTTCAAAGTTCTGTTCCATGCCATGTGACTAGGTCCAAACGCTATGAGCACATGAGATTGATTCTCTTGCTCTGTGAAACTCACACAGAGGCTGCCGGAATTTATCTCCAAAGGTCCGACGTTCCATAGCTCCGCATTTCGCTTCGTGGCATTTCTTAGCGCTTCGGTCAGGGGGCCAAAGTGGCATTGCGGTGGATGCAGTACTCATCGAGCACCAGCCATGGCCATAAAGAGTCAAGGCCTAGACATAAAATGATTTGAAAATAATGTTTTATATCTAATGTTTACACTTAAAAATGATTTGAAAATGATTGCATACACTTCCTTCTGTTCGTTGATAAACAATTTATGGTACGTAGATCTAGTATGATTCAATTATATATATATGATTATATCATATATACATGGCGTGTCAGCTGAACAGTCCTGGACAAACAGGACAGAACTCAACCATTTGCACTATTGCGAAGTATCTATTCCAGCCTTGGCATGAGAAAAGGAACATGTTGTGTGAATGAATGGTCAGGTGTAGGTAATCAACAAATAGAAATGAAATTGTTTGGTCGCTGTCCGCCTGAGTTTCCTGGTGCGCCAAGAAATGACTTGGCATCAACAACCCACAGTCACAACGATGGTTGCTGAGCGTTCGCTCTGCTGCTCTGATGCAGCGCAGGAAAAGTTTCCTGGCGAAACCCCGGACAGCTTCAAGTCCAAGCGATGCCAATAACAAGCGTATTCTCACAGAGTGCCTTACCTTGACATACATTGAATGAGAGCCTTGTTCCTTTGAAGAGCAAAACATCATCTAACGCTTGCAAGGACGAGCTGCCTCGTCATGGGCTGCAACATCTATCTTAGCCATTCGAATCATGTCCGGCTGTTTGTACATGGTGCCTCACACCGTGTTGATGGAGTGTTTTCCCCAGTTCATCTCTAAAAAAATACTCCAATGCAGAAAAACAACGACACAACGACCTACTCTGCCTTTCTTTTCCGCCAATTTTTACACTGGAGTTCACCCATCCATGGGTAGCACCTTGTTGCTGGTGGCAATCTCACTCGTGACATGTTTCTTGTCACGACGATCCGCCACAAATGAATGAAGCAAAAGACCAGCGCGCGTGCTGCGCATGTCGCGTTGTCTGCGAATCATTGGCTGACTGGAACCATTTTCCCATATTTTTCCCAAACAATCAGTGAATTCAACTTTGCAATATCTTGCAATCTCCTATAAAAATCGTGGACATCGTGAGTACTAGAAATGACCAAGTGCTCACGAAACAACAACGACTTTGGGTCGTTTTCGAGGCTCCCCCAGAAGGGGAGAACCGCAGGAGGGGACAACTACCTGATCTTGGCCAGACTGCCAGACTCTAGCAGAAACCAAGCATGCGTTAAGTCACTATCCTAGTAGCTTAGCACCTTCATGGCCAAAATTTGCAAAGATTTGCAAAGCACCAGCTTGAAGTTGAAGAGCTTTGACATTTGAATCTTATTTTCCACGGAAAACCAGAAGCTCCGCATCAAACATGCTCTGTGCCCTGAGTGTCCTTCGATATTCTAAATAATTCCAAATCTTCCTGGTATCAAGATCTCTGGATAAATTTGCAATTTGTGCATTCCCCTCATAGAAAGAAGTGCTCTGAAGTCTGAATGGATTTGTCTCATGCCTCACCCTTTTCTTGCAGAGCCCGGCCAAACGCTCTAGACAAACAGCAGGCACTGCTCACTGATAAAAGAGGTATTTGCACCGACCCAACCTCACGGTTGTAAGCGTCCGAGCGAGCCACTACTGGCTAAGCGCTTTCATGCACTTGGTACCATTAATGAATCATCACGAAGCTCAGAGGGGAACAGGGTCTAAAAATGGGGTACCCGAAATTCCAGGAGATTATCATCATTTTCCCATATTTTCCCAATGAAACGGTCAATTCTGGAGGCCCAACTTGCATTTTTTCACCCCACCATGACGGCTTGAAGGTAGAGAATCTACAAATATCTACAATGACCGCTACTTGGTAAGGTCGGCACGCAGTCCTACGCTCCCTCTGCCTCGCGAACAAACAACGAGTCAATGAGGATGAAGAAGCAGCATGGGGTGCTTCTACAATGCTCTGGTACCACAATAAGGAACTGGATTGTGGATGATTGCGGTGATTCCTCAAAGCAAACATCGCCTGTAGGTCGGCGAACCAGGCGCTCTCCTGAGGCCGAAGTCACGTCACGACCATGCATCAAACTGATCCCAGAAATTCCTGCTGGATCAGTCAGGATTTCTGATTGAAACCAGTCAGTATAACCAGTTTAGAATAACCATGAATAACCATCATGCACAAGAACATACATATATAGCAATTATAAGAACCATCAAGAAGATTGTCAATCATCTAAGGACCATCATCTAAAGACCATCGAATAAATCTCACATAATATCACATATATATAACTATATGATGTATATATATACTGTACAATGAGTAAAAATGCATAATATGTATATATATATATTATAAAGACTTTCTCACTCTTTTTCTGAGCGCAGCAAGACACAATTTATCAATTTTAACAGAGAGAAATAACCACTCTACCGGGTTATTTACAAGAGCTAAAAGCCAACATGCTACATCAGAAAGGTCATGATCAAGTCTTTACAACCGGGACGGGAATACATATATACATACATCAAATAAATATGTAAATAATGTATTATATATATATGTATAATATATATATATATATATTATGTATATACAGTATTACATATTTATATGATATATAAATTGAATAACAGTCAGATAGAACCATCATCCACCAGGCATTTGGGGCTCAGAGCACCCGGACGAGGCATTGCTGAACAGTCCAGCGGTATGCAGCGTAGACATGCCTCAGCGGCGAAAAAACCATGGAACAACTGAAACCCGAAAAACTCGGAATTTCCTGTAAATGATTTTTTGACCGATTCCGCTGAATTGAGTATCAATCAGGGATTTTGCTTGCGGTATGCCAAGATGGATGGGTGAATACGTGGCTAATACAATGTTCCACTTCCTAGATTTGGTTCGAGGAACAAAATGCACAGGGGGGGCCAGGATTCTTGGAGATGTTTCTCGAAAACATGGTGTCGTTTTTGACTAGCAACACCTGGAAGTGCTTACTTATTGTATCTTATTATTAATGGATGATAAAACCAATCACGGAGCCAGCCGCTTGCTTGCTGAGCACAACGATCCATCGGATCATCCCAGAAAATCTCTGTTGTGATTTGTTGTTGGATGTGGTTTTGTCTACAGTAATGGGGGACACCTCAACAGGTCAATTTTAGTGAAATTATGATGACAAACCAAGGGATATTGGGGTTCCACTTTGAGAGATAAATCCATGTCCATTGTTTTGTGGTTCCCTGAAACCTACTCAAAGTCTAAGGTCTCAACAGCATCCCGGTGAGCAACTCTGACCTCAGGGTGCAACGAGCCTGTATCTATGATGCCAGAAGTGATATTAAAATCTATTCAGTGTATTTGGTCCCAATGGTGCCCAATCCATGGAACTTATGGACTTCCCATATGTTGTGGGAGTGATTTTTTGAACATTGTGTGTTTGGGATTTCTGGCACGCTGAGGAGTGGACGCTTCGTCAGACAGTGGCTTGTTGAAGCTTTCTGATTCAAGAAGGGCCTGCCAAACAAAAAGAATCTGGGGTTGGCGGTTTTGTGCAAAAATGATGTATATACCGGTACACCCCAATCAGCTACTTCTAGCAACCAAAAAGATAGAAGAGGTCAGTTTACCACCATTTGGGCAGGATTTCATAGTTTCTATCTTCATCATGTTCCGATTGAATGAACCCAATATCAAGGCCTTGATGCCATTGTGATAGACAAACCTGCAGCCACGGGCAGGGCAGGCTATTGGGAACTGTTCTTCCGTGCAGTGTGAAGATGTGTGACGATGCGATGTGTGAAAATGTGTGAAAGTATCACAAAATTTTGGATAGTTAGTATAGCAGGTGGCACTCAATCATGCTCAATATTAAATCAATTTGATATATTTTGCAAATAGTGGCCTTGTTTTGTTCGCAACACATGTCGCAGCCGTTAAGGCTCCAGCCGAAAGTTCCCGATGGCCATAAGAGCCTGGCTCCAGGGCTGTACCTGTCGGACGCGTCGGACGCTACGCTGGACGCGGATACGCCGCGGATGCTCCAGGTCTGGCGACATCAGCTGTATCGAAGCATTGAGATTCTTGTATTGATATAGCTAATATATGTTAATGATATGGAATAATATGATAATAATTCAAGACATCATATATATATAATATATATAATATAATATATATATAATATAATATAATATAATATAATATAATATAATATAATATAATATAATATATATATATATATATGTATATTTCAAT
>Ga0126342_10001590_pt1 | contig 32555 bp, 26 predicted proteins | sample Cyp1metagenome_FD_92528 | JGI IMG/M metagenome (GOLD analysis project Ga0126342, IMG submission 92528) | Coral microbial communities from Lord Howe Island, Old Settlement Bay, Australia - Cyphastrea 1 metagenome | ecosystem: Host-associated > Invertebrates > Cnidaria > Coral ...
ATGTCTGTATGTCTGTATGTCTGTATGTCTGTATGTCTGTATGTCTGTATGTCTGTATGTCTGTATGTCTGTATGTATGTCTGTATGTCTGTATGTCTGTATGTCTGTATGTCTGCATGTCTGTCTGTATGTCTGTATGTCAATGTCTGTATGTCTGTATGTCTGTATGTCTGTATGTCTGTATGTCTGTTTGTCTGTATGTCTGTATGTCTGTATGTCTGTATGTCTGTATGTCTGTATGTCTGTATGTCTGTATGTCTGTATGTATGTCTGTATGTCTGTCTGTCTGTCTGTCTGTCTGTATGTATGTATGTAGGTATGCATGTATGTGTGCAGGTATGCAATCAATGCAATCTAATGCAATCTAATGCAATCTAATGCAATCTAATGCAATCTAATGCAATCCAATGCAATCTAATGCAATCTAATGCAATCTAATGCAATCTAAGGCAATCTAAGGCAATCTAAGGCAATCTAAGGCAATCTAAGGCAATCTAATGTAATCTAATGTAATCTAATGTAATCTAATGTAATCTAATGTAATCTAATGTAATCTAATGTAATCTAATGTAATTTAATGTAATCTAATGTAATCTAATGTAATCTAATGTAATCTAATGTAATCTAATGTAATCTCATGTAATCTAATGTAATCTAATGTAATCTAATGTAATCTAATGTAATCTAATGTAATCTAATGTAATCTAATGTAATCTAATGTAGGTATGTAGGTATGTAGGTATGTAGGTATGTATGTATGTCTGTATGTCTGTATGTCTGTATGTCTGTATGTCTGTATGTCTGTATGTCTGTATGTCTGTATGTCTGTATGCATGCATGCATGTATGTATGTATGTATGCATGTATGTATGTATGTATGTATGTATGTATAAATATACATATATATATACACTTATGTACATATATATACTTATCTATATATATACTTATCTATATATATATATATACATACTTATATCTATATCTATATATACATATACATGTATATATATATATATATATACATATACATATATATATACTTCATATATATAATATATGTATATATACTTATTTATACATAAATATTCATATATACATATATGTATACTTATATATGTATATATACTTATTATCTATGTATAATATATATATACACAATTATCTATCTATATATATATTCATTTGTAAGAAAGAGAAAAAAAATAAACTCCCCAGGCAAGTTCTATGCAGTGACACCATCATGCCCTTTGTTTATTTTGTTTTTACCCCTGTCAGACCCATCCAGCTGAGCCCTGGGCGCAACAAAGCCTTCAGCAGGTCTAAGCAGGACGAAGAAGCGCGCGGATACATCGTTGCTGGCGGTTGAGGGAAGTCCCGTTGGGACGACTGGGTGAGTTTCACTGCAACAAAAGGATGAAATTTGATGAAACTACTACAAAAAAAGTGCCGTTTTCATGACTTTCACTTCAGCAATTCCTTGAGTGTCCAGGAGTGTCAGCAGTTTCCCCGTTCTTGAAACATGCAAACAAGTTCATGTGCCGAAGCAGGGGCGCACCCAAGTTCACGCCAGAACCTTGAGGACAAACCTGGCCGGGTTTGTATCAGAATTGCAGGATACTCCAAAATTGCCATGTTTAGGGTGAAAATGATGAACTTGGGATTTCGGTGCTCCACCCCAATGGACCACTGATAATCACTGATCCGTGCGCCTTGCGCAGGAACCGGTACGCATCTGTGTCCTGTCGACAACAAATGGTGATGGTAACCATTTTAGCATGGTCAAAGCAACACATGGGGATGGTCAGCCAACCATGACCGTTCCGAACAGGTATATGGCTGTACATGAAAATGGGGTATGCCCCGATCTTGTGGCCATTTGATGGGGAAAAGCATTCTTTACCACTGGATTTTAGGCAATTGTGTCTCATTTTCGGACAAACCATGACAAGCCATCTCTTTTTCCAAGCTGCATTTGGGTCTTAAACAAAATCAGGCGCGGCCCTTTCCTAGCATCAAGTCCCTCCAGTTGGAATGGGAACATTAAAATCACCTGACGTGCTGTACGGATCTGTACAGACTATTCTGCATGTGGCTTCACTCTGTGGCTCGACGCATATAAAACATGACCTGTAATGGAAACTGGTGTGGCTGCGGTACATCCTGGAGCTCGCCACTCGGATATCGTGTAAGAACTGCTCCAGTGGCATCTTTGACAGCAAAATACCTCGCATTGTTGAAGCCGACAAACGCTGGAAGATCTCGAAGGTTATCAGCCCAAGACTCTGTGTAAGGCACTAAGTAAGATTCATACTCATATTCCTCCAAGGGTGCGTCTGGAGCTGTACATGTGGTTGGGATGGTGAACGCCTCCTCATCACCAACAAGGGCAAACAGGAGGTTGCTCTCGGGGTTGGCTCGGTGCCAATGCTCAAGCTCCCGGGCATGGAACAGAATTTGCCGAGCAGCATTTACTTGACTGCCCTCACCATTCCCAGGAGCAGATTTCATGAAGTGGTCTGGCGTGAAGGCATCAGGCATGTTGGAACCAAGCAAATACAAAGTGGTCTTTGCCAGCTCCTCGATCTTCCTCACGATTTCCATCTGCTGGCTTGGATCGGGGCGAGCAGCCTCACTATTGTATTGGAAGATCCACTCCAGCATTTCCTTGAAATGGTTGTTGATAGCTTCCTGGTTCCCAGCTTCCAGCTCGGCAATTCGCCGATCCACTGCAGCTCGTTCAGCACGAAGCCGGATCAATTCATCATAGTCACGCTCCGATTCATCCATGAGACAAACAGGGCAGCGCAGGGATTCAAGAATTACTGCCCAAACTTAACCTTTGAAATTTGATCATTGCGATAATATGCGATAATTAATAATATATGACAAGATATGACAAGATATGACAAGATATGACAAGATACATGGCAATGGAATGCAATGGATATGGACACGCCAGAGGTGAACCAGCAAATTTCGGCGGATACCTCTCTTCTCATTTCAGTGGACAGCCAGCCTTCAACATTGGGGCACCTAAACCATTGTTTTTCCCCAGCAAAAATGACATTTTGGATGATGTTCGGGTCATAATGTACCCCAACTTTGATCCGTGATGATCCGTGTAACTGATTCAAAGCGCACCTTGGGAAGCCAATTCAGATCGGTGTCCGCAGGATTGCCCAAGACTTTAGACACCATGCAGACCTCCCATTGCAGCATCCATTGGCAAATGTGGGATTTAATGAGATTCGACCAACAAATATAGGTCTGTGAAAATTGGGTATACCATGGTATACCCATAAAATGACCATTTAATAGGGAAAATGACGGTTTACCAGAGGATGGAATGGGGTACCTATTTTCAGACAAACCTATATGTTATGACATTCAGTCGATTGGTTTTATTGGGAAAACCTTACAGGAAAAACCCAGATCGTTACCCCGTTGCCGCCAAGTACAGAGGGCTTTCCTGGCAGATGTTCCCATCGATTCTGGGATAAATAAAAGACATTGGGATTTCAGATGCACCGTGATATACAAACCTCACCTGGCTCAAAAAAAGAATGCTGAATGGGGAAAGGAACAAAATTCGTCCATAAACGGAGGGGAACTGTCTATGCAGGTCAATGATCTACCTCTTGAAAATGGGCACATCCCATGGCCAGGTTCGATGAAAAACCGGCAGTTCTGTGGCAGCCCAACGGACTACACCATTCGGAGACATTCGGAGTAAGTCCTGGTTGGTGGTATACCTACCCCTCTGAAAAATATGAGTTCGTCAGTTGGGATTATGAAATTCCCAATATATGGAAAAATAAAAAATGTTCCAAACCACCAACCAGAAAGTTTTCCAGTTGTTGAACAAATCGAAGCAGGACTCCAGAACAAAAAATCGGCAGATTGAAATCGAAAAATGAGAGCTGTAGCCGCTGGCTCGTTGGTCTAGGGGCCCCCGGCCATGTCAATGTGATTCTTGCCGGGAAACATGGCCTGCGATTCGCATCTCGCGTTCTCGAGTCTTTAGATTTGCTGGTCATATTTCAGTTGAGGCTGCTTGATATCCCCATTTCTGTGGATGAAGCAATCATCTTTGCTGACTTTACTGGTTATATCCACACATTTTTGGTGGTTAAACTCCACCTGTTTGCTGATCAGGTCTGCTCATGCCAAGGTTTTTTTTGAAAACGAAAACCGCCTTTCTGCCAAGAATTTCTCCAAGGATGCAACCAACCTCGAATCAGGTGGGGGGTGTCGGCGTTTCACCGGAGTGGACTGCATCTTTAGAGTCACAACTGGATGTTCATCTGCCTATTTTCAAGATGTTTCCCTTCATTTCCTTGGACCTTGAGGTGGAAAATCCCTAGAAATCTAGCAGGACACGGACACTATAAATGAAGAAATGGTCCATTGGCAGGCTGGATTACCAGAGTTTTTTTTCATGTATGGCAGCTCCCAGCAAGTCCCAGCAAGTGCTCAAAATCGTGAAAACTGAGAGGCGGACGGACCAAATGTCCACGGCTGTTGAATACTGCTTGGGGAGCAACATTACCTGCAGATCTGGTTGGTATGATGGCTTGGTTTAAGCGGAAAATTGCAGGAGACCATGTTTTTCCATCTTCCCAGTAATTATAGGGGATGCCTATGAAATGTTCCCCTCATCCAATTCTGGGGGGCTGGTAGTTGATCAAGACCACTGGGGCCCAAAAAATATATGAACCATTTTTAAAAAAAATGGGAGCATCAATCATCTCATCTTGAGGGAAATGACACATGTGAAACCACCTGCAAGAATTCACTGGTTTGATTCGTCCAAAACCAAAATCTGAGGTTTTATGGGTTTTTTTTCCAAGTTCTATGGCGTCTCCGACGTAATTGTTTCCCTCAACTGGATGTTTGGATCAAACTTGGGGTACCTGAATTGTCGGACAATCCGAAGGGCCTCCGGGGCCCGGTACCAGCGCGTGACCACATATTCCGTCAAGACTCCACATGCCTGGAATCCAGGCGCCAGCGCTGGTAGGAACTCTTCCCACAGAGTCAGAGTGTCTTACAATATGTGTATCTATGTATATATATATATATACATAAATATATATATAATTGTATATATATCAGTTGTTCATGAGTACATCCCTGAAAAAGAAACTTCGATCCAGAAAATGAAAATTCCAGAACATCATCTTCCAGACCCCATTGGTTGGGGGCTCCTTTGGGTTTCCATGTTAGCTTTCGGGATATGGTGGACCACCGAGGAGTGGCCTGGCTTAAACCAAATTCTTGCGGGTAAAAATCTCTGCTTGCTCCTCAAAGTCATCAAACAAATGCATTCTTGCTCGGATGGATACATACTATATGCTATATACTATAGACTATATACTAGACACTAGATACTATATATACTATATACTATATCCTATATCCTGTATGCTGTATGCTATATGCTGTATACTGTATACTGTACTATAATCATGAACAATCCCCATGTCTTTTGTTTGCAAAAAAGTCTTGCTGGACTCAGCATCGCTGGTGCCTCCTCTGGCTCATCGCCGTCCATGCCCAGGCCGCCACGCGCCAGTCCAAAGTCGCAGACCTTCCAAAGATGGGATTCAACCAACAAAAAGAAGCTGTTCGCCGAACGAACGGAGGGTGAAAATGGGTGAAAGAATGGTGCTGCCGAATTTGTGTTGTACCAGAGGACCTACAAATGATGTTGTTCTAAGCCATGACCAATTTAGCCCTGTTTCATTGGCTTAAACTCGGACAAAGAAAAAAGGCAGGCACAAGCGTTGTCAATGCACGTGAGATCAATGGGTTTCTTCCAAGCGAAAAAAGGAGGCGAATTCAAGAGCACCAGCCGTGAAACCTGCAAACAAAGATCAAGAAGTAAATTCCTATTGGGAGAATCTAATCCCTTCCCCCGTTCAAAACACCCCCCAGAAACCATGGTAACCATGGTTTAGTGAGGGGATAAAACGACATATTTGGGACCATACAATGGGGCTGTTATTCTTCTGAACGGGCGACCCATGTGGATAAATGTCCCCCAATCCTCATAAAAAGTCCCGCCGTCGCGACGGCACGAGGTCCCAATATACAGTAGTTTATCCCAGAATATCCCCATGATATTCCCAGGGAGTATCCCCATGAAATCCCACCGTCTTTGCTGGTTCAATCCCACAAAATTTCCATCTTTTCCACCATTTTTCTTGGTTTTTTACCGTTAAATCTCCATGTTTGATGGTCGTCCATGGCCCCCAGCCACCATGAGGCAACGTCTCCCCCCGTCTCGGCTGCGGCTGGGCGGCTTTCAGTTTACAATCCGAGGACAGCAAGATGTTGGCCGGTTTCAGGTCCCGGTGGGCAACCTGAATCAGGTCATCCAATGACTGGAAAAAACCATTGTGGCTTCAAGAGTTATATGGGCATTATACTACCACCTAGTGCCACTCAGTGGTGTTTTTCACCATAGATGCCGAATATCATGGATTATGTCCTCCTAGTTAATTATATCAGTGGCCACTTCAGGTACCTCAACTGGAGGTGTACCATATAATATGCTGGTGGCATACTTAGGTACCTGAAATGGCCGTTGTGTGCCCCGCATCATCCCAGAAACCCTGCCATGGATCGTGCTGAGATGATGGCCCCACTGGCGTGAAGGTACTCCATGGCGCGCAAGATCTGAGGCCAAGGCGCGAGCCACAGTGATTTGTTGCACCCAAAAATGTGTCAATTTAGAATCTTTCAAATCATATCTAGGTAGATAGGTAGATAGACAGCCAGACAGATAGACTCGGAGATCAACTCGTTTTTCTGTTTACATCATCCCCAGATTGCTGCTTTCCGACTCGAAGTTTCAGCGACCTGCACCAAGATCACCTGCACGTGCTTCTCAGTCAAGGCCTGCAGAGTTCTCCATGTTTAAATGGAACTTCATGGGACTTTCATGGGATTACTCTTACTGGGAACCTAATGTGGTTTGTTGGGATACTAATGGTATTGAATGGGATGAATGGGATATGTTATATGTTGTTCACCATCAAAAATGGTGGGTTAATATGGAATTTAATGGTATATTCAGATATAATCAGTTATAATCATATATATATATTTATGAGATGGTAATGCTACTTATGGATTATAAATGGGATCATTCGAAAATTGGATTTACTGTAATGGGTCATGAATGAGATCTGAATGGGATGTCAATGGGATGTTAATGGGATATATAACCAACACTATGACATCTTGGCGTGTCTAAGAATGGGCTGTACCCCCAGTTATTACCATGAGAACAAATAGGCAAAAATGATGGATTAAGTATCAAATGTTGGGGTACCCTATTTTCAGACAAACCCACATTAGTGTTCATTTGTTCTCCAATCGTTTTTGAACCAATAAAACAGATGGTAAACTTGGCAAGTTTACCTTGGGGAAATGGTCAACTTTCACATTGTTTTCAGATGGGCAATTGCTTCTGATCCATGGAACAATGGCCATTTCAGGAACCGAGTTATTGGAGGAACCAAAAAAAAGGCCTATAAATATGGCCTCAAATTCAGGGAATATCCCCAGAATTGATATGGCCTAAAATATGGTAGTAACGTCCAGTACCTCCATCAATTGGATCCTGAAGATCTCCCAGCTGAATGGAGTGATGCTACAGCTGAATTGAGGCTGCTGAATTCGGCCTACCTGCTGCGATTGGATGATCTTGTGAAGATCGGAGGCCAAGTACCTGCGACTTCGCGAGCCCGGGAATCCAACTTCGGATGGAAACACCAGGAAATCCTGGTAATTGTGTGTGTGTATGTATACGAATATCAATATGAATATGAATATGAATATGTATATGTCTATACAAATTGTAGATGTTATATAGTATGTATTGTGCAACAACTGGCGGGTGGTAGTATTCTGAAAATGAGGTATGGTCCCCAAATAACCATGGCAATATGGAAAATGATGATTTACCATTGGAATAAATGCAGTTGTACCCTATTTTTAGACAAACCTGTATATACATGTGATATACGATGCTATGTCGTATCTATTGTATAAAAACTGGACGGCAATGATATATAGTACATTATGTGTACACTAGGTGTTTGCCATGTTTGCCATCCGACAGTTGTTGGTCATTGAAATTGTCCGAAGTTATGGTTTGACGATCTAGAAATTTTTTTGGTAGAGAAGCTAAGGATTTTCCAAAATTGTACGTGCTTGTTGGCCATACCAAAAGAACAATGGCAGCTTCTTCCTTTTGTCCACAATCATGTGGAGTACAGGATGGTGGGCAAATCCATCTGCAATGACTCACATGACTCACATCCCCATGTTCCAATCCAATACTAAACCATGCTGCTACTGGGCGGCTGATAGTCAGAGGATGGGAATACTGTTACTCTCATAATTTTCAGCTGCGATGTCCGCTCACGGCAGAACCAGGTAGATGTCCTCAAAGTTCGGGGATGACACCTCAGTTAGCAGGAGACTTAAATAGACGATTTCCGTTATGACCATCATCTCCAGCCTGTCCATGGTGTTCTCCTTACCCCCAAAAAAGATGCAGAAAAGCCTCAATTGATCACGATTTGTAGTAGGATTTTACTAAAATTTATCTTTTTGGGGGTTACTGTTACTAGATATGGTGTTTAATTGCTGGTAGTATCATCATCTTCCACACCCAGCTATTAGACTTACTCCAGGAGACCTTCCGCAATGGCTGGAAAATCCCACTATCACTAGATATATATAAATGATATAAATGGAGCTTCATAGACAGGAAAAATGGACCATGTCCCATTGCCACGTTTGATGAAACCAGAGTGTATCCACATTTATCTTTAGTGAAATAACCCACTTTAGTGGGTGAATTACTGTTTGCTGCTTAAATCCATTGTGACAACTCGTCTGTGAAATCCAAAACGCGTACAGTTAAAGTAAGTTGCGTAAGTCTCCCCCATTTTTCATGCTCCGAAAAATTACCACTTGAGTTGGACACCGGGCCCCCTATTTTAGTCTAAATCCAAAAAAATGTTCCCATGATTTTTCCCAGTATTGTCCCCATAAAGTCACCATATTTCCATTGGTTTACGTCCCAACTTTTCCTTGGAAACAAAATGAAAGTTTGTGGATAAACCATAATTTTTATGGTTCCCAAATCATGTGCAAAAAAAAACATCACCTGCCAAACCTGAATGATCCAAATTTCTCGCCGATTGGAGAAGTTACTGCCAGAGATGATCATCCTATCAGCCTCTCCCAAAACCTGGAAGCTCTAAGGATTTTTTCATCGATTATAAAAACAAACAGATTGCCATAATAGTTCACCATTCCTACAATTCATTACAATGGAATAATAGATTACAATAATGTAGTATTACTATTACATTACAATAATATCCATAGTAATTCATTACATATAGTTCATTACAATAGTTCGATTACAATGGATAATAGTAATAGATACATTACAATACAGTACATTATAACACATTACATACATCACACTACCATTACATTACCATTATTAATAATAATTATACCATCTGGTTATTTAGCATAGCCATGGAAAATCACCATGTTTAATAGGTACACCATCTATAAATGGTTCATTTCCCATGGCTATGTTAAATAACCATAGGGCCATAGGGTATAATTATTATCAGATTTATCATCATCCCAACTATTGGGGGAAATAAAAAATGATCCAAACCACCAACCAGTTATTCACATCACCATTAACCCATCTGCAAAGTTACTGCTGGAAAGTCCAAGAGAAAGAGCAGATTCTCGTGGCGCAGCCGCGCCAGGAGCCGAATCTGGCGACGTTTGTTTGGCCCGACAGGCCAGGGCCGACAGATCTAAGGAATATAGGGGAGTCTTCAAGCAACTGAAATGTGACCCAGATATGGGAAAATGTCTAGAATCAGCGGAAATGATGATGTTCGGCAGAGATTGGGAATGAAACTGAAACTGGTGACTTTTTAGCAGAGATTGTGGATTTCAGAGATATGATTCCCAAATCGTTGGTTCAAACCTCCATTGCGCTGGTTTTGGAGGACAAGGGATATCAAAATAAGTATTACCGACCTGGAATTGGGGGTATCTATTGACCCACAGATTGGTCAGTGGGAGTATAAAACCATTCAATTTGGGTGGGAGAAGAGTGCCCAAAAAAAGTTGTTGTCCTTGCCTTCAAGATGACCCCTCCGGTCACAGAATTTTTGCTCGAGTGTCTACAAGACAGTCTCGCAAAACTCTGAACTTGTGAAAACATGCGTAATGGTATGGCTCCAATTTGGGGTACCACTACATCCATCAGGCCAGTTGCAGCAAACCGTCCAATGTTGGGAGTCGATCGAGCCATATCAACATGATGACATGGGCTCTCAAAATTTGGAAGCCCAAAATCCCATCATTCCGAAAAATCCTCCGAATCTCCATGGAAAACCTGTCCGTCCCCAATGGCCCCAATGGCCTCGCGCAGCATGCTCTTCCCTTGGCGTGCCGCTTGTTTCACGTGCTTCACTGCCACCTGCACCGTGGCCGCTCCGTTTTGAAAGTTTGCCATCAGGAAATCCAACCATCCCAAAATGAAATTCAATGTTTGAGCGCCAAAAGCTGGGTGTTTTTTCAATATTCCAAAGGAACCCCCCACAAAGCTGGATTCCCTGCGAATCTAGTACGCTAGCATAAAATCCTAGCTGAATGAAAGGAGAGAATCAGATTGAGAGTAGATGCGATTGTCTATTCGAGTTCAAGGTTGCCAAACATTTATTGTGCAGAAATTCAGACAAAAATCAAAGGAATGGATCCAATTTTAGTGATGAAGGACAAGTCCATGTTCCAACGGCCACGGTTACATTTGCAACACCAATTGACCCATTGATAGCACACTGAATCACCTTTCCCCGTAGTGAATGTGAGATCCCAGTCTTAAAAGATTCACACGTGCTGCGGTCAAAACATGGTATGTGGGTTGTGGTCACCCCACCATGATGAGGGATTCCTTACAATGGCTGAATATGTGTGTGGATATATTATGTGTGTATATATAGATATAACTCTATATATCTGCATGTTGGGGATTGGGGTCCGTAGCCGTAATACCCCAATTCCTAACGCTAGTATCAATCTCTATTCACGAATCGATGACTATGCCCCGATATCAGTTGGACGCCGTATGGGACACTCCCAACTTCCATCTGCGCCGTGCCTGCTCCCCAGATTTCTTGTCTTCGCAAAGGTACACGGTACCATATGCACCACGGCCCAGCCTGACAGGCTGAATCAAAGCTGAAAAGTTCTCAACGATGGAAAACAGAAGTTTAGACATATCTGTATACATATATATACGTATGTATGTATGTATGTATGTATGTATGTATGTATGTATGTATGTATCTATACAGTATATATGTACATATGTGGTATAATATTATCTTTTGAGACCATAAACTTGTACGAACCAGTTCAAAATTTGGCCTCCCAACTTCTGCAAATGAAGTATCCTTTCCTGCTCATGACTGCCACGCCATGTTATTTTTTGACGGCCTGCAAAGAGTATAGTAGATACAGAACTGAAACAGCCGAGAAAATATGTCCTAACTGCCAAGCTCATGTGTCGTAAGAACATGGGTAGGACAGAACTGAAACAGCCCAACAAAGACCACTTGCAGCCCAAATCTTGGCACTTCCAGTGATTCCGGACCCTGGCTGCCATGAACCGACCATTTCTGCTGAGTCATTGGGGGTGGCCTATGGCATTGCCACATTGCTGTAACATGTGCCCTTCATGGGCACCAGTCGGGTGATAAAATCTCTCATTTCAATATCACCCAAGCAATGCAGGAATTGTTTCGAACAGCCATTTTCAAGATCTGATAATATATATATATAACTATATATATATAATAATGTATGTATATATATATATGTATAATCATGTATGTATATATATATATATTTGTCATCCCCAGAATCGGATACAAAATGCTTAGCTAACCCAAAGTCGTCTCCATCTTCTCATCCCATGGAGAGAGTCTGAGCATCTGGCTGCTTGACGATCTTCAAATAGCTGGGCAATTCCGCCCCCCCGGCAACTCCGCTTCGCTCTTTGGATGACATGGCCCCGAACTCGCACCACCAACTGTGGGTTGTTTCCCACAGAAAAAATCCGAAGAGTCGGAGAAGATGAAAGTTCTGCAAAATATGTTGGATGTTTGTGAAAACCCAAGTAGTAGAGGACCTTTCGAAATCCACCTCCCAGGTTCAAACGATGGCATCAAAGAGCGGTTTGAGCAACGAGCAGCGGCCTGAGCACAGACGTGAGCTTCACATATCAATTCATGTCCTAGTAGGGCAGAGCCCTGCACGACCCACTCATTAACCAGCCAAGGCAAGAAAAAGAAAGATAACTTCACCAGGTCGCCATCTTTTTCCCCGTGACAGACCGGAACTCGCATTTGCATGGGCAGGACATATGCCTGGTTCATTAACGGGTCAGCAACTGCCGTGATGACGGCATGACCAATGGACTGGGGTCGTCACGAGAACGTGAAAGGGTGATACGTTACGTAGCGAACTGAAAAAGGCAGAACTTTGGTTTCACCAAGACTGCGTACCTGAACCTAAACTGAGCTTTCTTTGTCACAAATTCCTCTGATTGGTGGTTTTCAATCCTGCATTTTTTGTTCAACTAGGAACATCGTCTCAAATATGGTTGAAAATTTGAAAATAGATATGTTTGAAATAGATATCAACTAGGTTGTTGTTCTCAACTGGTTGGTTGAAAATAGACATGTTTGAAACCACCAACCAGTCTTTCCCGTGCAGAACCCCTGGAGCAGCCAGGACTGTTGTGGCGCTACTCGGGCTCCAGATCTTCTGCCGGTGGATCCCACCTGAGCAGGTGTTCATCACGAGAAACAGCCACAGTTGGGCCATCAAAAATACCCCTATCCCATCTCATTATACTAGTTGATTGATAGCTTTCCCTACTAACTGTGTATATATATATATATATATATATATCCATGCATATATATATATATACATATATTTATTTATTTATCTATTTATTTATTTATTTATTATACTACTATATATGTATACGTTATCAGTATCATAATCCCCAAATATCCCCAATAAATTTGGTCGTATAAATCCCTATGTTGACCAATCAACCTGGCTATTTTGAATGGCTCAGTGGGTGATTCCCCCCCATTTTGAACATCGCTGAAAATGCCAGGCCACTCTTCGTTGGTGAACCTGAGCACTGGGACGATCGACAGGAGAAAAACAGTCCCCAGGTGTGTCAACTGCTAGGGAGAAAAACGGAAAATGGCAGAAAAGCCCTGGATTTTGGGGCGAAACTCTATTGTTGAATATTCTTTGGGACAATGGAACTGAATCAGTTTGAATGGACATGAATGGACATCATTGTAAGCAGATGATGAAAAAAAAGATACTAGAAATGGAGATACACTACAGCAACTGGACAGTAAAACAAATATTGTATCAATACAAATGGTATATACAGTATACAGATGGTCTGAAGGGATGGTAAGTGCTGTACAGTAAATCTCATGACAGAAATATTATACATATTTATATATATATATACAATATATATATATATGTATATCCAAGTCAGAAAGCATTGAAATCCTGCCAATGACTGTCCGTCCAAGCAGCTGATTCCAGTAGTAGATTCTGCCAGATGGAGACTGTACTTCGAGCCAGCCTCGAAGGTGATAAGCTACCCAACTAACATAGCTGGAAGACTCCCCCAAAATACTGGTGATTCTGAGTGTCTCTGTTAGTTTGGGAGATGGTAAGATAAATTGACAGATTTGGCATATCTTCTGTGGATCATTTCGCAACGCGGAAACCATAGGTCTTCCATATCTATGTAAGTCTATCCCAGGGGAACCACGATTCTTGCAGTTTTAAGGGACGTTTTTGGCAGTGGAAGGAACATGTTTTCAAAACTCACAGTCAGATGAAGAGGTTGGGATTTGTTGCGACATCTGCTTGCAGGTCCTTGAAGGTCCTTGCAACGTAGAATTGTAGAATGGTGAAATTTAAGGATGCATTGATGACAGGAAAAGAATCATCTGCTTGAACTCTATATTGCCCGGGAATAAATAAGTTTCTCGCCATTGACGGGCTTCAAGGTTGGTGATGTGTGCTCTGTAAGTCTGCACGGAAAGACGGAAATCAGAGAAAGAACAAAGTCAAGTGACTTGATCGCGTCGCTTTTGGTATGTATCAAAACTGGTTGGTGGTTTCAACCCCCTTTAAAAAATATGAAAGTCAGTTGGGATTATGAAATTCCCAATAGATGGAAAGTTATAAAATTCCATGGTTCCAAACCACCAACCAGAAAGTTGTCCAGTTGTTTAAGAAATCGAAGTTCGGACTCCAGAACAAAAAATCGGCAGATGAAAATCATTATTACCATGATGTCTTGGTGAAAATATGTGCACCAAAAAAACAAAAAAAATGATTTACTCCCCGTGACAAGTCCATCTTTGGTCATCCCAATGGGTGAATTTCGACGAAACCATGGTATTTTTTTGCGTTAAACCCCTGTTCTTTGCTGGCTGGAAATGGTTATAAATATACATATATATATATATAAGCATACAGTAACTCTTGTTGAGATTCTTCGGGTTGTATCCCCCATATTTCACCATGTTCGTGGATTTAATCAACATGTTTGTTGCCTAAAGCCCCAAAAAAATCCTCCGGAAACGCCATCTTGCCATGAGTTGGACGCTAAGCTTGCAGCCATCATCATCATCCTCCATGGACTGCCCCACCTGTTCCTTCCAGTTGGTGGTTGAGCCGCCCATCTGAAAACTAGTGATTGGAGATCATCGTCCCATTTGTTTTGGGTAGTTTTTGTTTAATGAGGTTTTTCTACCGAAATGCTGGTTTTTGCCATGAAAAATTAGGGTTCCTGTAATTGTCCCTTTCCAGTTCCGGGAGCAGTGGTCAGACTCGGGGCATGGAGTCCCATGTTGGGCATGACCCATCTTTTGATGAAGCAGAAGGAGCTTCAGCAAGAAACAATTGGGGCAATTCAAGAACTTCGTGTCCGTTGTTTGCTGGATACAAATTACTAGTTGACAACTCCGAACAATTCTGATCTTTGGTCTCATATTACTCAAAAAACACTAGCAAGTTTGTCAAAAAATAGGGTCCCCATGAATAAAAATCCCCTGGTTTATCCGTTCCTATGAAAGTAACCCACTGAAAACCAATCCCGACGGCCTTGTACAGCTGATCCTGTAGTTCCGGAACATAGATCGATGCCTGGACCACTGGCGACATGGATGTGAAGAGTTTAACCGATCTGTTGGCGCAACAGGAACCGGTTTATTGATGTTTATTGGAGGTACTACCCTATAGAATATACTTAATATACTTAATATACTATACAATGGTCCAAATTTCAGGGCTAAATTTCACAAAATATAATCCCAATGGCCCTTTTTCTATGGTCCATCCCACAGTATCTCTTTGATGACCGCTGTAGCTCCATGGCATTCAAACACTGTATGGGGTCGCTGGAGATCTGGCCAAGAAATATGGCTTCCGGATGGCCAAGACGCATTAAATTTTACAGAACGCTACCCATATATGTACCCATTAGATCCCTGCTATTGCTGGTTAGTTAATATAGTTCATCAATCCGTGTACACCTATAAAATACCGTTACAAAATACCCATTTGCAAAGCACACAGTAAGGGTCCGTCTGAAAAGGGGGTACACCCCGTTTTATGGCAATGTGAATGCGGAAGATGATGATTTTTCCCAGCAAATGTTGGGTACCTGGTTTTAAGACAAACCCATATCCAGTATCAAATTTGGGGAATGGGCGACCATTTCACTACGGTCTGATAATATGAGAATAATATGTTTCTGATAGCGTCCGTTTTTAGATCCAGTAGGACAAATTCATAAATACGCATCATCATCTGCTCATTGAATACCCATCATTATCCACTAGGATAAATACCCATTGAATACTCAGTTTTGATGACCATTTGACTATCATCTGTTCATGGTAGCCCGCATTCAACGCCTGGGCCGCCGTCTGCGCCAATGCACCGCCATAATCTGAAGAGAGACGGACCTCGCTCGGGGAACGACGATTTTTCACCACGAAACATGGGGGATTTCATGGGAGGTTCACGGACGATTGATGTGATATGAACGGTGTTTGAAAAACCGGCTTGATATGGCTTGATATGATATGTGTGCTTGTCCATGCTGTCCAATTGTTTGGGGATACATGGGGTATAGTGCATTGTATCGCCCTTCATAAAATAGGAAAATGGATGAGAATTCTTTGCAATTGGGGGTACCGGATTTTCTGACAAACCTAAATGAGTCAAAACTGTGGTAATACCACACCCAAAATTCTAGACTCTTAGGCTGCTGAATTGGGGCTGCCATTTTGGGGATGTGACATTACCGTAGTATCTCACCATCTCAAACTGGGAATCAGTTCAAGCTATACCTTCAAAGACCGTCCGATACTCACACAGCCAATTTTAGATCCCCCACGAAACAAGATCTTTAGCAGTATATCATGTTCACTCATTTGTGGCATTCGTATCTCCATGGTTTCAAATCTGACTCAATGGGATCATCATCCCTTTTCGGGAGGGTTATGATGGTGAAAATCCCCATGAAATCCCAGTTTGTTTATTGACGAAATCTGCATGGTTGATTTAGTAAAAACAAAAATTACCATCAAGCATGGTGATTTAGTAAAAACACAATTGTTGATGATGAATCACCCTTTTTGCTGGTTTAACCTCCATATCTATTGGTTATGCCCCTGGTTCACCTCCCTCCAACCTCCCCTAAAAGCGTGCTGTTTACCGGGCGCCCAACCTGTCCCGCTTTCGCCGAACGATGTAAAGCCTGGGGGGTTTGCAGCGGGATACGATGTTAGTAAAGCAATAGGATCCATCCCAAAAATTACAATGGCTAGGATTCAAACCATCAAAGCATTGATGGTTTATTCTTGCTTTGCCAACATTAATGGGATAAGATATGATGAAATCAACAACATTCATATTGATATATAATTAGTGATGATTTTGTGGGAAAATAATGGAAGTAATCTAGCAATCCCATCCGACCAATAATAAACTACTCGAAATAAGGGATCAATATTGCCATTTTAGGAAAAATACAGGCGCCGGCGTGGCATACTATTTACTATCATGTGCCTGTTGGTTGTTGATTGAGGGTACCCCTCCATTAATCAACCAAGCAGTGGGAAAAGGACGTGTATGATGGGGGTGTAATTGAGGTATACTGGAATCAATAGTGAGTTCACCAACATCTTGGATATACCCGTGATATACCCTCCTGTAAACTAATATGGATGTGGAGAACCCGCCATGTGTAGTTCATTTTTCCTAGGGAAACCATTGGGTTGTCCACATCTACATATATTGGTTTACCCTAGGGTACATGGCAACTGGCAACTAGTAAGTGAGCAGTGTTCAAAACCCCTGTTGGTTGATGATTAGTTAACGGGGGCGATACTATTCAATGCATTGGGGATTAGCGCGCAAGCAACAGTTCATTAATGGAAACCCATCCTTGCCACTAAGTGGTTCATATGCATGGTTGAGGATTGTTGGAATTGCCCATATTCCATCTCCGGGATGACCATGTGTAAGCAACTGTGTATGTGTATATCTATAATTTATATTATATATATGTTGTGTATATCTATAATTTATATATATACACATATATACAGTATGTTGCATCTTGCAAGACATGCGCGATCTCTTGTAATTTGAAATCCAGTTGCTAACCAGGACGTACATCCAAGTACCCTCCAGTAGTCAAGAATTACAACAGATGTTTATATATATATAATATATAGTACACAGACATACACAGACTGATTTACTGGGAAAAATATAGGAAACGTCCAGAAATGGTGGATTTTCCACTGCATATTAGGTTAAGAGTGATCTTGGACCTCAGTATCTGCATTGGAGTTCTGATGATGATGATGATGATGATGATACCCTCTGGTTTATTGAACATAGCCATGGAAATTTGCCGTTTATAGACGATGTATTCTGATTTGCCTATTAAAAAATGTGATTTTCCATAGCTAGATGGTGATGGTGATGGTGATGTGGGATTGGCCCGTCTCTTGTAGGCACCTTCCACCATTTGGCGGTCATTTGACCCGATGGGAATCGCCTGTAATTCACATCAAAATAGCCGGGATTTATGCTTAAAACCATCATTCAACCCTCATGCAACCACGATTTTTGGTGTTTTTTTTCCCTAGGCCATTTTTCAACCATCCCCTTTTTCACCAACATTGCAAGGCTTCGTCGCAAGTCCGGAGGCAGCTCACAACTCACTTCACAGACTTCGCCGTCGACATCGAAGGTCAAGCTATGTCGGTGCAGCCAATTCCGCTCGCAGATCTGGGCATCGGCCAGAAAGGTCTCTGAACTGCCGTAGGTCCTACTGTGGATTTGGTGGACCATGGGGACCTTCTGACAAGGTTTCCAAAAAAAACACAGAAACTATGGATTCGCTATAGATTCTTCGGGTTTGGGAAATTCACCCAAAGATTGCAAAACATCATCATCTTCAGAGCAAATCCAAGTCCTATCTCGCACTGTGCAGTGACCCACATGAGCTGCTTGGCTACGGATTTGATGCCGTCGCCCAGTTTCGATGCGCCAAAGTGTGAGCGTCAACGAAGCGCCAGAGGCATCAAAATACAAAGATTCCACTGACAAACGGGAAACGGACTTTTTCCCTCTGCCACCAGCTTTGGTTGGTGCTGATCCCTGATAGAACAGCCTGAAATCCAACCAGTTCCTAGTCAAGCACAAGCTGCCATGGCACAGCACAGTGTACTCGCGAACCATCCACCCGCTGTATAGTTGCAACTGCAAATCGTAGAAGGCTTCATAACTTCGCGCCAACAAAATCAGGCCGCTACTCGGCACGTCCAAGCGATGTAAGAAGCCATAGTTATGGTCCACGTCCTCGAAACATTGGCGACAGGATGGGAAACCCAAAATTGCCACATGGAGTTGTCCAAAACGAGGCTCCTGATTTTTCACTATTGAAAGTAGAAATTTGGGGGGTATACCTCATTTTCAGACACCCTCCCAAAATATGTTGCCCCGAACTTGAAACAAATGCGGTTTGCTTGCCTGGAAAACTCCTCTTCACTGGTTGGTACGGTGGTCCTCATTGGAATATGAGAATTCCCATTAAACCGTCCAATGAGAATTCCCATTAAACCGTTAGATAATTCTGTAGTATAATTTCATATAATAGCCATCAACCAACTGGGGTGTGTGGCGGGGCTCTGCTTAGCCTTTGCATCTTTTGCGTGACTCCTATTCATCTTGGTTCAAAATCCCCCATGTTTGTTGATGAAATCCTCATGCAAAGGGCTTAAAATTTGCATGGGTCAAAAACATGGTTTTCTGATGGTTTCTAGGTTCACCCCAGTCAAAAAAGGTGTCAACCCCATTTTGATCCGTTACGAAAGCCGAAAGCCACGTTTCCATTTCTTTGCTGCTGGAAGCCCTTTTTACACCGGTCCTGATGTATGGGGCGAAGCGGCAAAGTTCGTTGCACGTAGCCCAGCAATTGAGGGCATGCCTCGACCCTCTCGTTGTAGACTTCCCAGCCTGGCTCATGGCTCCGTCGGGTTGAAGTGATGACTAGCAGAAATAAACCCATTGGATCGAAACTAGAGCATATATATATAGTATAAATATAGTGTATATATATAGTATATATATAGTATATATATATCCAACATATATCCAACATTGGATTTAAATGGCTTCGAGCTGAGTTTTAGTTGGGCTTTACCAAGCCAGAAATGGAGCCCAGAAATGGATCTGTTGTCCGGAAAATCGCTTCGAAATTGGGGCAAAAAAACTATAGCAGGCAATAAGGGTGCTGATGGGGGTGATAATCAAAGATATATAGATATAATTGGGGCGCCTAGCTGACAATCATGAGAATATATGGAAATATATATTCTAAGAATTTGGGAATGGATCAAAACCTGTTGTACAGGGTGTTGACCCATACCCAAATGAGGGATCTAGCATAATTTTACCTTCAATCCAGCAAAAAACACACCCAAAAAAAACATAGCTATAGGTATCCTTATTCCACAATCTACTTGTGGCTATATGAGTTTGTCTGAAAATAGGGTTAATCTTCCCAATGAAATAGCCATTTTTCATAGGGATAATGATCAGCAAAACCATTGGGTTTAGGGGTACACAACATTTTCAGACTATATGGTTGATACTCACTATATGGTTGATGGTCATCCCATCCATAATAAGGATCCCAAAATAATGGTTATTATAAAATAATGGTTGATCCATACCCATATACAAATATCTTCAACCATTTCACCCATTTCACCCAACCAACAGCCGCCTGGGTCGGGTGCCCCGCCTGGAGGTTTCAACAACACAGGTCGGTCAGCACCGCCGCTGGCGATGATTGGCACCTCCACTTTGTCACCTTGCTTTGCTGATCTGCAGCCTATTTAAAAAAAAAACGAATAAATCTGTCTATGTGTGTGTAATGCAATGCAATGTTATGTGCAATGCAATGGTAAGTTATGCTATGTAACGTACTGTATGGGTTGATGTAGTGTGGTGTGATGTTATGTTATGTTGTATTATGTTATGTATGATGTGTTGTAATGTGATGAAATGTGATGTGCTGTAATGTCATGTCATGACATGTAACGGTGTGTTATGTTATCTTGGGTTACGTTATGCTATGTATGAATTGATGTGATGTGATGTGATGTAGTGCAATGCAATGTAGTGTAATGTAACATAATGGAACATAATGTAGTGCATGAATGTACGTGTACTGTATATACATATACATAATTACTAGTTGTTCATCGTATTGTCTAATAATCTATGTTTACACTATATATTATAGAAGGAGAAGAAAAAAAAACAATGGTCATAAATTCATAAAGAAGCATGAGGGTTTTCCGGCCATCCACGTACATAGTCCAATAGCAGAACCCCGTTTTTTGGCGGATCTATCACTGGAAAAAAACAGTCATGTGTGTAAACCCAATGATAAACCATCCCCAAGTCATCACCATTTTTATGGGTGGGATTTCAACCATCCCCAGTCATGGTAGTTGTTTGTGGCAGCCAGGGTGAGACCCACATTAAAAAGTAATACACCATCCATATTTTGATGGTTTGTACAACCCATTTAAGGTAAAATTAGGGATAGTGGATCCCATTGCTTTTTCAACAACTTATGGATGTTATTACCATGAAGTTATAGCAATTCATAATCCCAATTATAATCCCAAAAAAATATCGATGGTTATACCGTTATACCTCTATTGGGGATGGTTTACTGTTGGCTATCCCTCACAGGTCATGGTCACCGAGGTCACTGGGGACGACCGATTGCTCCTTGCGGACGTCCTTCCGAGCGGAGCGGTCCATCCATCGTCCACGACGCCGAAGGGCAGCACGCAAGACGCGAAGAAACACGGAAGACACGAAAGAGATCTGCCAGGGCCATGGTGAATTAGGGAATTTGGGGAAGTGTTCTTTGGGAAATCTTGGGATGTTTGGTGACCAACAGTATGACATGTGGTTTTGACAAACTATGGTGTTGTCTCAAAGTTGGGGAGGACCCAAAATTCCAAGTTTGATGAAGAACAGATGATAAGCCCTTGGATTCTGGGGTTCCAAATTTTGAGACGAGCCATGTCGATCTAGGTCTTCTGACTCCCCTGCCTCTCCCCCTGCGATTTTACATGCAAAAACCATCGATAGGATCTCCTGGCCGTCCTTTGAAAAGGATAAGTCCACCTGCCCGTCCCTCAAGAATTCAAGGCCACAAGCTTGAACGGAAAAATAAAAATCCACGGGTGCAGTTGTAGAAGCAGCCCCCTGCACCGCAAAACTTAACTCTTCCAAGGTCAGTTTTGGTAGGCGATCTCTGACCCGCTCGACCAAGAACTGGTGAAACCTCTCATTGCCAGCGCCCAGAACTGCACTGGCCCTCCATGCAGTGATCAAGTCGAAGTCCGATGGTCCTGTAGCTTCCCTCAGTGCCACCCAGGCATCCAGACACGCGGCATGAATCACCCCGGGATCCGCTTCGTGTATGACAGAAAGTCCCCAGAGAAAAGAGATGGGAGAACGGAGGCCCTGGGACTCCCTGAGGAGTTGGGCCGCTAGGAAATTCTCTTCACATTTCCAACAAACCATCACCAACACGTCATAGTCCACCAGTCCAGGTCCAGGCTCCATCCGCCCAAGAGCTGCCAAAGCCTCGCTCCACTGCAGTGCTGTACTGAAGCTGTTGAGGACCAGGACCTCTGAGGTAACTCCCAACTGCCCAAGCTCTTGGCTCACGAGGAGCGACTTCCACCACATCCCCTTCCTGCAAAGGCTGGAGGCCAGTGAAAAGGATGCTTCGGAGTCCGACTGGAGCTGCATCTCTTGCAGCTCCGAAAGCAGCAGAGATGCAACGGACCACTCTGCCCCATCAAAAAATGGCTTTGAAACCTCCAGGCAGTCTAAGTCAACCAGGACTCTTGAATCCCGCAAAAGCATCATGGACCACTTCCAATTGGTGGATGAAACCACTGCACCATTCAAGGTTGCGTCGAAGTCAAGTCGTTGGTCTCCGGCATTTCGAAGCAACTGCGACACCCCTTCCCACTTGGACTTCTCCGACGCCAAAAATGGCAGCGCATAGGCCCCAAAGTTTGTTTTGATTCCACCTAAGTGCTGGTCAACCAGCAAGCTCATACATTCTCGCCACTGCTCCCAGCGTTCACAACTGCCCATGACAGCCTTGTAAGACACGCTATTCATCTGCAACGCTGTGCTTTTCAGCAGGTGATCCAACCTCTTTTTTTGCTTTCAACTCCGAAAAAATGAAAGTCAATTGGGATCATCCTCACATTTACATCGTAAATTTACTGAGGAAAAGTTAAAAAATGTGAATGTCGTTTTGTTTGCGAAGGCCAACATGTTCAATATCTAAATCATCGACTTTCACTAGCTCCAGAGCAAACTGTTAGATTGCCAACTGGCAATCTTCGAAAAAAAATTGGCTATGCGGCTATCCCATTCCATCCACTGGTGAATCATCATTTCCCCCATTAAAAAGGCTATGTTTGGGGCAAATCCTCCAATCTCAGACACACCCAAATATCATATCAAGTTGGCTGTACATCCCATTAAATAGCAGATGATTGGCGAACTGTATCCTATTTACATCCCCAATATCCCCATGATATTCCAATTTGATGTTCGAAAAAATAGGCTATCCATGGCTATCCCATTCCATCCACTGGTGAATCATCATAGGTTTTTCATGGGTTTTTCATGGTGAAATTCACTAAAGACATCCAGCACTTTTCTGCCGGGCCACCTTTGGATCCCATCCTTCCAGGCCATGGCACCCAAGACCTCGCCGTAGAAGGCCACATCGCAGGCCACGCCATTGCTGGCCTGGTGAATCCTATGGGTTTTAGATGGGAGAATAACCAATAACAATGGGATAATAATGGGAAAACACATGGAAAATATGGGGAAATTGGGATTTGACATGATTGGTTATACCATGATGTTTCATAATAATGGGATAATCATGGGAAAATAATGGGAAAATAGTGAAATACCTGGGATAATAGGGATTTAACATGATTTAACCATGAAAAACGGTCATCTAACTGTGAAAACAACTGATTTAAGAATGAAAAATGGGAGATCATGAGATAATCATGGGATAGTGGGATAGCAATAGTGGGATAACAATAGAATATTATATAAAGGGTATAAGGGTTTTTTAACTGTGGCTACGCAAGTATGGCTCCTATAACATATGCTATGGATATGCCATGGGAAATCCCCTATGAATGGAGATTGATAGCTGGGAAAATCAACCATAAATATGCTTACTAATGGCTATATGCTTACTAATGGCTATAGCTGTGGGATCTTAACCACTACAAATGGAATATCCACTCCATAACTATGGTAGAACTATGTGTGAAACAATGGGGAAAACAACCATAAATATGGGATGAATGGGTATAACTATAGACTATAGATGTGATAATATGGTTTGATATGGTTTAACAGGGATTATGGTGGAACAATCATCCCATGATATGCCCTCCGGTCTCAAACGTGGCTGGGAAATCCCGGCACTAAAAGGAGGTTGCTGGGAAAATCAACCATGAATATGGGTATAACTATGGGATTTTAACCTCGATAAGTCGGGATATGGGGCCCCTACAACTATGTTGATTTCATGGTGAATCTACAATCTACATGGATTACCATGGGATTTCATGGATTACACCGATGTGGAAAGCCATGGGGAAGGCCATTTCTGTCGGGTTTTCTACATCTATGATATGTGTGCCATGGTTCAAGCTTGGATTACCCACCTAAGGCAATGATCATCCATCCATTTTCATAGTGATTTCTATGCCCATGATGTTTGTTTGGATTTCCCATGAAATGGGATGGATGACTTTTTGAACCATTAATCCCATGCGACTTGACCATGGCTTTTAGGACTTGTGAATATTTATGATATATATATATATATATAATGTATAATTTATGATAATGTAGAATGATAATGATTATGATATTTATGAGTATGATATTTGTAATATATGATGTATAATTTATGATAATGTAGACCTGCTGTATCTTTATCCATGGAAACCTTAAAACCAAGGCCCGCCGTACCAAGGTATTCCGTATAAATGGATTCTGATCATAAAAACAAACCACTTCGTCACTTCGTACAACCCGTTAACCAAACAAGAAAGAAAAACTTAAAGTCATCATCGATTCATCGATTCATTGTAACAATTGTACATGTGTACAAATGTGTATACTGTTAGTAGGATTCAACCAACATCTTATCTTTCTGTGTGTTGCTATTCATTTGGGTTTCTCTGAAAATTGGCTACCCCTTTCCAACCATTGGTGAATCACCATAAAAGGTAGTATACCCCCCAGACAACCCCAAATATCATATTAAGTTGGTGATATAATTCTGTGCCATCTATATCCCATGAATGTTCCCAATGAATCTCCCAAGTAACCATATTTAAACAATTGCTGAATCACCATCAACCCTGCCTGCAGTGCCAGCTGCCAGCGTCGCCCATCCTGGCAGAGCGCGCTGCAGCTCACGACGCTCAGCTCGCAGCGCACGCTGCGCAGCGCCTGCAGAAGTCCCCAACCGTGCTCCCAGCGGCTGCTGCGTGCGCTGGCAGCCAGGCAGGATGTGGCGAAGTAGGACAAGGATTTGCCCTGGGTCAAGGGATAAAACGCGCAAGAATATGATGATTTAAATGGATTTAAGATGATTTCATCACTGAAAATGATGAAAAAGCGGGAAGTTAAGCCCCGATGAATTACAGTATGTGCTTTTACCAGAAATTGCATCGAAGCTGATTGGATTGAAGGGAAAATGGCAGGAAACTGATAAGTTTTTGCCAGCCGTATTAACATGTTTTTTTAAAGCAATTCTGGGACTTGGTGTTTGGGCCGACCTGTTTGAAACATTTCGACTTAGTCAATTTGATCATCAGATTCTCAGGAATGGAACATGTTGAAAAAAAAATCTGAAAACCACCAACCAGCGGCGGACTGAGAGGCAAAGAAACCTCCACTCTCCCGAAACAAGTGCAACGCATGCTGCCATCGATCCCCTCGATCGCAGGCGCTGGTTGCTGCGCCATAACTGATCACATCGCTCCTGCATAAAGGAGTTGTTTTCTGAACGGACGAATCCTATGTTAACATGATTTCGACAAAAATCTGTTGAAACAAATCTCTGGCAAAATGCTACTGCAATGATGCATAACAACCTTTTTAGTCCTCCCTATCTAGCGCGAAAGCAGAGTGTCTACAGAGATCCTGGCAGTGAGGATCTTTTCGTTTCATACAGCGTCCCAAAACTACTTCGATTTAGGTCTTCCGAGGACCAATTCATTTCCACGTTTTTTGCTTTTCGGAATTGTTTCCTTGAATAAAGGTTGTTGCTCGATCTGATGTAAGACCTCTATAATGGAGTCAAAGTGTCTAACTTCATACAGCTCTTTACTTAAGTTAGTGATGACCTCTCAGCTCAACAGGTTCTGTCAGTCCTCAGTCCAGGAGCCTTTCCTTCTTGGAAAGGGATGTGAAATGGCAATCCCCTTGTGGCATCCAACCGGGCGTTGCCTTCCCTGCTTGGAGTTGCTGAAGACGGGGACCATCAAAAGCAATATATAACCCCAGTAGATTCCCCATTGCTGGTGGATGAACCAATGGAAAAACGCAACGAATCACTCAGCAAATACCCAAGATTATCCCATGAAATCTATTGAAATCCCATTATATCCCCATTATATTCCCAATATGCCATCATGTTTGTTTGGTTACATCCCCATGCCTGAAGAGGTGTAAAGCCATCTCCCAGGCATCGCTCTTCACCGCGTTGATGCCCGAGTTCTGCGTGACCAGATCAGCCACAAGACGCGAGGCTGGCATGCCACAAATCAGATGCAAAGCTGCTTGCCACATCCCCGAGGCCATCCCTGCGCTTGCAATGGCGCTTAATGCTGCATTTATACTGATGCCATCACTGAGCTTCTGTTCATTCACTTGGCCGAAAAGGTACAATGCTGTCTCCCATTGCTGGCTTCGATGCATTGCTGTGATGGCTGCATTGTAGACCTCCACTGTATCCACCTTCTTCCTGACAGCTTCTTGCAGTAAGTGGCTCGCACTTTGCCACTCTTCACCCTTTCCGCAGGCACTGATTGCAGTGAGATATGTCACCACACTTTCCTGCAACCTCTCCTCCTTCAACTCCGACAGCAATTGCACGGTCTTTTGCCACAACCCCAGCGCCTCACACGCGCCCAGCGCCGCATTGAAGGACACCGCCGTGGCCACGTTGCGCGCGCGCAGCTGGTGCAGCCACTGGAGGGACCTCTGCCATTGCTTCGCCCTGCCGCATGCTGTGATGGCCACATTCCACACCACAGCCCCGGGGGCAGGCGTTGTGTTGAGCTCCCATAGAGCTTGCTGCCAGGGAGACATGCTGGGAGTCTGGGAGTGAACCAAAAAGGCCAGCGCCTTTTGATGTGTTAGGTGTGGTTACCACATGTCAACGTGGAATGTTGCCAATGGAAAATGTGAAGGCAAGGGTCAGGCAAGGGTCAGGCAAGGGTGTATATACAGTACACATACGCTGCATGCCTCGTTCTTGTTGCTTCGTAGTTATCCCCATCTCCTCTGTGGAGGTGAACAGGTATCCCACCATGAATTCAGATGAAAAAGCCCCATGACCCAGCACCCACCGCCAAATACCAAGGTCTCGGACTGTCTGAACCCCCAGATCCAAGGTGGGCGAGCTTGGCGAACTTGGGGCCAGGGCTGGTGGATAGCCATGGCTCTTTCCTGGATGGATGGAGAATGTCCACCATTTTTTTGTGAGGATCCCCAATTTTTGGAATTGAAGAAACTTGCAAAATATTTGGTAAGATCGTTCCAACCAAAACTGAAGAGACTTTCAGACGATGGATGGTATTTGACCCACACCGACATCTGTCCGAATGAGTTGGAAATGAACGATCATGAAATGAACCTACCATCAACCAAATATGTTGGAGTTTATTTCCATATATATATATATACGTACATATATATATATATATATATATATATATGTGTGTGTATGTATATATAGGGTAGCCGGTAGCCTCAATAGTAAAGATGTTTGGTGAATAGTTATGGATGTCTGCAACTCAGCAAAGTGCGTGCACAATTCCTTCGCAAAAGGCTCCTGGTGTCTTGGGACTTTTGGCCTTATCTCCTGCGAGCGCGGGAAGCACAGCACCGCAGCCGGCTGGATGGTCACTACAACCCACGCTCAAAATTCGAGGTACCCCAAACCATGCTTTTTCCCCGACCAAAACCATCCATTTTTTGGATGAGTTGTTCGGGGTCCCACATTTTAGGAAACCCCCCACTTGTCCAAATCACGGAAAATGTCGGACTTCCCACCCGAGGTCACCCATGAAGCCCACGAAGTGGGGACCTCCCACCCGCATCCCAGCTATTAACCAGCTACTAATTAGGCCTGTCTCAAAATCGGGATCGCAAATGTTCCCATGCTTATGGCAATTTGGAAGTAAATACGATTGGTTATGAGCAGTTATATCCGGAAATGTCACATGGTTGGTTATATCCATATCATATATCCCATAAGATATCTCCGTTCTATAACAGTTAACCCTGTTTTTTCTTTACAATGGATATCCTATAAACATCTAATATTACGTGTATAGAGATATATATATATATAGATAGATAGATATCTCGAATTCCTGGGGTCCTGTTTTTATCATCGTTGACATTGGTTATATCCCAATAATTCCCAATACATCTACCATAGAAAACTCCTATGGGATGATCCTGGGACCCGCTTCAGGGCACCTGGAGCTGATGGATCTGCAGTCTGTCGCAAGCGATCCTGCGCCTTTTGCTCCTTCCACTTCTTCATCAAATCCTCGTGCTCCTGGAAGTGATGAAGATAACTGATGAAGATCTAGCGTGAAGCTCAAAAATCTCAAGTTTTATGAATGTCAGATGTGATTATATATATATATATATCATGGTGTGTATTTGAGAGATGTGATTATAAACCATCTGAAATCCTGGTCTTTTGAGGCGAAATCCAAAAAAGAATGGGCGGTGCCTCAGCGAACGCTTATACGAGCTGAGAGCTGGATGGATTTGGGCATTGCTCAGAAGACATGGTGGTCCTGCTTTGGGGCTTCCTTTGATCATATGCCCATGATTGTCAGCGAATTTCAGGCCCAACACCCTGGAATCTGGCCCCTAAATCTACCAATCGGAAAAGCCGGGCTTCAAAAATGATCTTACTACTGGAATCTACTGGATATGGCCCGTGTTCCATGTTCAAAGGGTCTATATCTACACACTGGAGACCCGCAACCCACCACTACGCCGGAACTCGGCGTCCTGTTGTCTTTGTGACAGTTCTGGAACGATGCCATCGATTTTCTCTTCGTCCGGAGCATCAAATTCCATGTCATCTTTCTTTGTTGCATTGGCTGGACCTTTCAATGCTCCCCATTCCACCTGCCAGAACTCCAACATCGAGAAATGGAGGAAATGGTCCATTTCCAGCTGGAGATCTTCCATTGTGATCGCCTATTTAACATTATTTAACAAAGGTTGTAGCAACTCAAACAGCACAAGTAAGGGTCTTCATGGATGTGGTGGCAGCACTGCAAAAGGAAGACAGCTTGTACCCTCTGGTCATTGATTTTGGAAAGAGAAAATCATCCTATTTGAAGATGTATTCCCATGAATTTACCTATTTTCTAGGGGAAAAAACTTTCCAGGTCTTATCAACAATATTTAACCCAGCTATGTCATGATGATCCCGATGATTCTGGTTTTTTCCGCATGTGTTTTCCCTATTTGATTACTCAAGGGTTCAAAAACCTTGCCTGCCAAAAGTAGAAGCCTTCAGCCTTTTCCACTTGCGGAGGTGACTCCTGGTGGACTGTTGGGAAATCCCCGAACTAAATAGGAATATTTTTGCGGGAAAAGCATCGAAATAAATGGGGAATTGTGCGGGAAGCCATGCTTGACCGCCAGAGGGTATATTCGCTGGTTGGAAAGGGATTTTCAGAATGGGTTCCAACAATCCTGATATAACTACAGAAGGTACTTGGTATTTTGGGCACTGCTCAAGTGGAGAAGGGAAGACTGAAGCTGCCGAATGGATCATCTAGTGAAATTCCATCAAGTGCTCGTGGTAGTACCTCTGGTAATCAAACCTAGATAGCTGGTTTATAGCTGTCAAAATCAGCGAATTAAATTGTGTATGTTTAATTTCAGGGGGTAAATCCAATTAATATCCCATTAAACTTTAAACCTGTATTTTTCCAATTAATACTTCATTAAAACTGATTAACATTCTAATTCACATCTTCCATTCTCGAAAACTCTTCTCCCACTGCCGAAGTTGTTTCACTCCTCCACCACTTTCAGACGGGGATTAGTGATCAAACCATACATTTTTCTGTGGGTTGAACCATGAATCACCACTGGTCAGTAAGTAAATGTTCCAACACTTCCCAAATCCCTGTTGGCCAAATGACTCGGCTTCTTTTTTTCCATAAAAAACCAGGACTTCTGCGTCATACCCAGAGGGGTTCTCCTGCATTCTCACGGTCAATGGGAAGTTCACCTGGTGTAAACTCTGTAGATCCTTCACCTGCAGAATTTCCCGGACGCTGTTCACCACCCAGTAGAGCCGACCTGCGAAATGGGGCGTTTCGATGGGACGAATGTTCATTGCCGCGAAAGGAAGACGGAAGACTCATGGTGGCTGATCCAAGTGGAAGAGGGATCAGTAACCATCATAGGGAATGATGGGGATGAACAGTTTGGTGAATCCCAAATTCGGGTTCATTTTCCAAACTCAACTCCCCAACAAACCGGGGATGAACAGTAGCGGGGCTGATTTGCGGGGCCAGAAGGGTTGGCCAAAACAATAACCATTTGAAAGGACGGTCAAAGGCACCAAATATTTATGGCCAACTGTTTCCCAGTATATAATATATCGAATGTGTATGTGTATGTGTATGTGTATGTGTATGTGTATCTATCTATCTATCTATCCATCCATCCATCCATCCATCGATCGATCGATCGATCTATCGATCTATCTATCTATCTATCTCTGTGTGTGTGTTGGTGCATGGGTTTGGGCCAAAATTCCGGACCCGTATGGTTTCCCCGGGTCTTGAGTTTTGGCCCTTACCCTGGATGAAACGTGCCGCAAAGGATCTCTGGCTCTACTGAGCAGCGCTTGGTCACAGGCTTTTCAGGATGCTCCTTTCGAAAACAAAATAGAAATTTGAAACCTATTTTCTGAATGGTCGATACCCCAGAATCAAGTGGGTTTGTCTGAAAACGAATTACCCACAAAAAATGTTGATTTACAAAAAAAAAAAAAACTGTAAAGATAGCCCTAGATTGAGGTAAATCCCAATTTTGGACAGACCCAAATATCATTTTTTTTACTGGTTGCATATCCATTAAATCCCATTAAATCCATGAAATCCTCGTGGCCAACCATTGGTTTTTCATCGGGTTTACCGGCCTTCAGCATCCAATGGGATCTGGTTGGAGAACAGAATGCCTTCCAGCTCTGACTTCCAATACTCGTGGAATTCCAATTCGACCTGACAGCCGTGCGCTGCGCAGGCGAAATGGCACTGGGGAAATGACTGTTGAATTCTCAGTTGCGCAGGATGACTTTGGTCGGTGTGACCCAAGAATCTTGCCCACAACACCCAAGCATGAGCATGAATGCATGAATGCATGAATGCATGAATGCATGAATGCATGAATGCATGAATGCCATGAATGCCATGAATGCCATGAATGCCATGAATGCCATGAATGCATGAATGCATGAATGCATGAATGCATGAATGCATGAATGCATGATGCCATGAATGCCATGAATGCCATGAATGCCATGAAAGCCATGAATGCATGAATGCATGATGCCATGAATGCCATGAATGCCATGAATGCCATGAAAGCCATGAATGCATGAATGCATGAATGCATGAATGCCATAAATGCATGAATGCATGAATGCCATGAATGCCATGAATGCATGAATGCCATAAATGCCATAAATGCATGAATGCATGAATGCCATGAATGCCATGAATGCATGAATGCCATAAATGCATGAATGCATGAATGCATGAATGCATGAATGCACAAATGCATGAATGCATGAATGCCATGAATGCATGAATGCATGAATGCATGAATGCATGAATGCCATGAATGCATGAATGCCATGAATGCATGAATGCATGAATGCATGAATGCCATGAATGCATGAATGCATGAATGCATGAATGCCATGAATGCCATGAATGCATGAATGCATGAATGCATGAATGCATGAATGCCATGAATGCATGAATGCATGAATGCATGAATGCCATGAATGCATGAATGCATGAATGCATGAATGCCATGAAAATATGAATGCATGAATGCATGAATGCATGAATGCATGAATGCATGAATGCATGAATGACATGAATGCCATGAATGCATGAATGCATGAATGCATGAATGCATGAATGCATGAGTGCACGAATGCATGAATGCCATGAATGCCATGAATGCATGAATGCATGAATGCATGAATGCATGAATGCATGAATGCCAGAATGCCAGAATGTCATGAATGCATGATGCCATGAATGCATGAATGCCATGAATGCATGAATGCATGAATGCATGAATGCCATGGATGCATGAATGCATGAATGCATGAATGCATGAATGCATGAATGCCATGAATGCATGAATGCATGAATGCATGAATGCATGAATGC